>FUFK010017037.1_pt1 | contig 18481 bp, 17 predicted proteins | sample 1021851 | NCBI WGS metagenome assembly FUFK01 (sample SAMEA51879418, study PRJEB19060) | metagenome
CTTACCTCGTTTATCAGGAGGCTCGAGCAAAGCGCGAGGTTCACAATGCAAATTTGGCTGAACTCGATGAGGCGTTCCGCAAGGGCGAATTGGTCGAGAGCGAAAGTGTTAAGCGAGACGCTGACTTTGCGGCGCGGACTGTTCGAGACGCTTTTTTGGCTCTTCCTGACCGTCTTTCATCTCTTCTNGTTGGTCGGACGGAAAAGCAGATTAATCAGGAGATCCGTAAAGAAATCCGAACCACTCTCGAGCAAATTTCACGAACGATAAATGAGTGACTACGCCCGGCAGTATGCGAGTTCTATTCTACCCGAGCCCGAGCTCACGGTTTCCGAATGGGCCGATGAGCATCGACTGTTAGATCAAGCAAGCTCAAGCGAGCCCGGCAAATGGCGTACTGATAGAACACCGTATTTGCGAGAGATTATGGATTCGCTCAGTGCGAATGATCCGACCGAGTTTGTTGTTTTTCAAAAAGGCGCTCAGATTGGCGCGAGTGAGTCGGGAATCAATTTTGTTTTGTATGCGATACACCACGCACCGGCTCCGCTTCTCTATGTTCTCCCAACGGTAGACGCAGCAAAGCGAGTATCTAAACAGCGGATCGCCCCGGCGATTGACGCCATTGATGAGGTCAAAGATAAGGTCGCCGTCCCTCGAGCTCGTGACTCAGGCAATACGATTTTCCAAAAAGACTTCCCCGGCGGGACGCTGATTATGACCGGGAGTAATTCAGCCGTCGGTTTGCGGAGTATGCCAGCTCGCTATTTATTTCTGGACGAAGTAGACGGCTACCCGAGCGACCTCGATGGTGAGGGCTCACCGATTCAACTGGCGATCAGGCGAACGGCAACCTATAAGCGAAATCGAAAAATCCTCATGGTTTCAACGCCGACTATAAAAGGGCTCTCGATCATTGAGGATTATTTCGAGCAATCCGACCGACGTTATTTTTATGTTCCGTGTCCCGATTGCGGAGAGCTTCAGACAATCACTTGGAAAAAGATCGTATGGGATGAAGGCGACCCAACAAGCGCGAAAATGGCTTGCGAGCATTGCGGCGTTTTGATTGAGGAACACCACAAAACCAATATGCTACTGGAGGGGAAATGGAAGCCGACCGCCGTTGGGCGTTACCGTGGGTATCACTTGAGCTCGTTATATTCTCCGGCGGGTTGGTACTCGTGGGCCGACGCCGCGACCGATTTCATTTCTGCTAAAAAATCCGGCGAGGAACAACTCAAAACATTCGTTAACACGGTGCTCGGTGAGAGCTGGGAAAGTGAACAGGGCGAGCAACTTGACCCAAATGAATTTATCACGCGCACCGAGGGCTATCCCGATGATCTCGAGTTTCAATGTACGACGGTCGCTGTAGACGTTCAGAAAGACCGGCTCGAGCTCGAGCTCGTAGGCTGGGGAGAAAAGGAAGAATCGTGGGGGCTCGATTATATTGTCCTGCCCGGCGACACGGCTCGGGGCGAGGTATGGGATGAGCTGACGGAAACGCTCGAGGAGCTCAAGCCCGACGGCGTAGTAATCGACTCCGGCTATAATACCCAAATCGTTTATGACTATGTCGCAAAGCGTCGTTACTGTTGGGCCATTAAAGGACAAGCCGGGGCTGGGATACCGTTAATTCAAGATTCACAAAAAAGAGCTCTGCGACTCAGAAAGCGACGACAGAAAGCAGTGACGCCCGAACCGATAGGCATTGATCAGGGGAAAGCGATTTGGATGTCGCGGCTACAGATAGCAGAACCGGGGCCGGGTTATTGTCACTTCCCGGTCGATCCGGCCTATGACGTAGAATATTTCAGTCAGCTCACCGCCGAAAAACTGGTTACTCGATTTCACAAGGGCAGACCCAAACAGGAATGGGTGCAAACCCGACCCAGAAACGAGGCGCTCGACATTCGAGTTTATGGGCTCGCTTGTTTGAAGCTTCTAGGGAACAAGTCTCGAAAGAAGAGCCCGCCCCCAGTAACGCCAGCGCCGGAAAAGAAGCCAACCAAAAAAAGAGCTCGCAACACAAACTCGAGCAATTTCGGCGGCAACGCATGGCTATAATCGAAACTATTAGAGACGTGCTAACAAACGCCCAACTTGAGGCAGAGTTTGCCGACGATCTATGCGATCAGATAGATCAAGCGCTCCGAGCAGAATACGGCGGGCAAAAAGTCTATGTGGGGGCAAAAACAGCGGTCGATCCGCTGGCAGTCAAAAAAATGTTCAACGGTCACAANATCGAGGAGGTAATGCGCGAATTTCGCATCTCCCGNTCTCACGTTTACCGATTATTAAANCCTTAATGAACTAACGGTTTTATTTGGGTCTCAAATAGTCTCTTTTTCGGGTGTAATTGAGACAAAAAGGCGTTTTCAATCCCGCAATGACGGATTTATTCGATTCGGCCAACTTTGCAACGAAAGAGCCGACTCAAATCGTTGCGGGCGATTTCTTGGGGTGGAAACGCACCGACCTCAACACGTCCTATTCCAACGCAAGTCACACACTCAAATATGTGTTTCGTTTGCAGGGTAGCGGCTCCACTGAAATCGAGATCGACGCTTCAAGCTCTGGCGACGACTATTTAATCTCTGTCGGCAGCTCAACAACGGCTAATTATGCCGTCGGTCGATACGACTATCAGGGTTATATCACTCGAACCGCCGATTCAGAACGAATCACCGTTGTCTCTGGCGAATGGTTGATCGTCGCCAACCGGGATTCGAGCACCGACGACCCCATTGATCATTTGCGACAGCGCCTCAACAACCTCGAGACCGCAATCCTCACGCTCACCCAGAAAACGAGCTCAAGTTATTCCATTGCCGGGCGCTCAATGACCTATGCCGACCTTCCCGAGCTAATACGGATGCGGAACGAGACAGCGGGTGAGATCAACGTCAAAACGAGAAAACGATTCGGGATTCGCGCATGAATTTCAGCAGTTTGAGAAAATACGCGGCGGCGTCTCCGGCGGTTGTTAAAGATTGGATCGCAGAAAGCGACTCAATCAATAAAGACCTACGTTTGCAGTCCAAAGCGCTACGGGCCCGAGCTCGGGACTTAGAGCAAAACAACGACTACGCTTATAAATATCTTGGGCTCGCCGANCTNAATACNGTNGGGGAAAACGGGATTCGGCTTCANTCNAANGTNNGAACNAATCGCGGTCGGCTTGATACNCGNNTCAATNGACTNATNGAGCGNGAGTTTNCAAAGTGGACGCGCCGAAATAATTGTTCNTTAGACGGTCGCCTCGATTGGGTTGAGATACAGCGGCTNGTTATTCGNAGTTGCGCTCGAGATGGCGAGGTNTTGATTCGCNTNGTTCGCGGCAACGGCTTNAAAGTCGCGATNTANGACGCCGANTTNCTNGACAACGACCTCAACAAGCCTCGAGGTCAGAACAACAATCAAATTCGCCAAGGGATCGAGCTAGATTCTGCGGGGAAGCCGGTGGCGTATCATTTATTGACCAAAAACCCGAATGATTCTCCCACGCTTCTCGGNTTCCCCAACGATAAAGAATATGAGCGCGTCCCNGCCGAAGACATTTTGCANATTTATAAAAGCGACCGACCCAACCAGATNCGCGGNGCGAGNTGGATGGCGAGCGTNATGATTCATATGCTNATGCTGCACCGCTACGANCGGGCAGAGATGGCNGCGGCAGAGATGACCGCNAAGAAAGTCGGTTTCTATAAAACGCCGACCGGCGATTGGTTAGATAACGAAGATGAGGCNGTNGATTACGGNCTNCCGTCGGCCGTAAACGGTNTGGGTATGCTCGAGCTCCCGGCTGGCGTTGATGTCTCAATGATNTCACCGGAGCATCCGGTNTCGGCTTACAGNGATTTNGTTTCCGGTGTTTTGAAGGGTATCGCGACCGGGCTNGGGATTACTTATCACGCGCTTTCCGGCGATTTGACNCAAGTNAATTTTTCATCAATNCGCGCCGGGACNATNGANGANCGCGACCGTTGGCGCTCNGTTCAGCAATGGCTNATTAGCCAACTACACCAACCCATATTTGAGGCGTGGCTTNCCGAAAACATAGGGCTTTTNAATGCCTCTCCCGCCGACGTTGAGCGTTACTCGGACGTGCGATGGGTNCCTCGAGGCTGGACTTGGGTTGATCCGGTGAAGGACATGCAAGCTCACCAAATGAGTTACGCNTTGGGCGTNACNAGNNTNACGGANATTGCCGGGGCTCAAGGNAAAGACTTNGAAGAAATATTCGACCAGCGCCAAAAGGAAAGCGAGCTCGCTCGAGTCTATGGCGTCGAAATCAATCAAATCAACTTGGAGGCTATTCCAGATGAATGAAATGAAAACAGGTGATCTCAATCGAGTGATCACTGTCAAAGATTTGGATCGTGCGGTTATTGATGAAGAGAANAGAACGGTGAGGTTGAGCTTNAGCTCTGAATCTCCGGTNGAGCGATGGTTTGGGAACGAAGTGTTAGACCACTCNCCCGAATCCGTTCGCATGGAGCGGCTAGAGAATTCCGCNCCGCTTCTCTGGAATCACGACACTAGCGACCAAATTGGNGTNGTCGAAAACGCCAAAATCGAAGGCGGTCGNGGNTATGCCACTGTTCGCTTTTCAAAAAAAGCACGAGCAGAGGATTTTTTTCAAGACGTGATTGATGGAATTGCCGCGAATATTTCGGTCGGCTACCGGATTCACGAAATGGAGCAGTCCGAGGACGCTCAAACTTTTAGGGCAACCGATTGGGAGCCGCACGAAATTTCTCTAGTCTCCGCGCCCGCCGATTTCACGGTCGGAGTTGCGCGAACGATTGGCGAACACACAACGAGAGTGATCTCGAACCAACCAGAACCACAAATAGAGAGGGCAGAAATGTCAGAAGAAAACACAATCGACGTTCAAAGCGTCAAAGATGAGGCACGAGAGGAAGCGTTAAACGCTGAAAGGTCTCGAGTTTCTACAATCACCGATATGGTTGCCGATGCACCNTATCTCAGAGAGCTAGGCGACAAGGCTCTTCGCGAAGGTATGCCGCTTGATGGATTCCAGCGCGAAGCGTTTGAAGTTCAAAAGCGAGAAATTGCNAAGAAGCCAGCGCCAGAAGTTACCGCGCCCGCAACGGTTGATATGTCAGCCAAAGAGCGAGCAAGCTTCTCNGTNATGCGAGCGCTGCAAGCGTCTATCTCTGGCAACTGGTCACAAGCCGGACTAGAGAAAGAAGTCTCTGACACCATCGCAGCTCGAGCCGGTGAAACCACTGGTTTNTACTTGCCACAAAATACGCCNTGGGGCNNAAGAGATNTAACNGTCGGCACTGATAACCAAGGCGGTTACTTGGTTGGCACTGAGCACAGAGCTCAAGACTTCGTCGAGGCGCTCCGCGCTAAAATGGTCGTCGGTCAGGCGGGAGGCACTTACCTCACCGGGCTAACCTCAAACGTTGCGATTCCTACCATTGCAACCGGCACAGCGGTTGAATGGGTTGCAGAAGGGGCAGCGCCAACAGAAGGCCAGCCGGTTTTCGGAACGATCTCATTGACGCCCAAAAACTTGGTCGGCTATGTCCAGATCACCAGAAACCTGATCCTCCAAAGCTCGCCACAAGTTGAGTCGGTCATTGAGGATGACATCACAAACGGTTTGGCCGTTGGTCTTGATGCGGCGGCACTTGCGGGCTCCGGGTCTAGCAACCAACCGACCGGCATATTGTCCACGAGCGGGATCGGCTCAGTGAGCTTCAGCTCTAGTGGAGCTCCCACGTTNGCNGAGATCGTAAGCGTTGAGTCTGCGATCACAGTCGATAATGCTGATAGCAACAACATGTACTACGTCACNACACCGGCTCTCGCTGGAACGTTGAAGACGACTACGAAGGACAGCGGATCAGGTCAATTCATTTCTGAAAACGGCTTGGTTAACGGTTATCCGATACTCCACACCAGCTCAGTAACAGCGAACAACATCATTCTTGGATCATTCTCGGATTTGATTGTTGCTCAGTTTGGAGCGGTTGAGGTGCTATCGGACGTTGCTCCTAGCACTGGTATTACCACGCTTGCTCTGCACCTCCATGCAGATATTGGCGTGAGACACGCTCAGAGCTTTGCTAAAGGCGCTTAATGCCAATTAAGACGACTGACGCGCCGGGGTTGATCCCCGGCGCTGAGGTCAGCGGGAGAAAGAATATGGCGAAAGTCAAAATGTTAAGAAACACAGTGGCGGGCGGTATGGATGTTGTCGAGGGCAAGACTTACGACCTCGATGAGTCCGACGCGCTTCTATTAGTTCAAATGGGGAAAGCCGTTCCGGTTGCGGCGAAGGCGAAAGAGCCGGAAAACCGAGACGATGAGCCCAAGACCAAGCGAGCCAAGAAAAAATGATCGTTGAAATTTCAAAGGATTGCATGGTCTCAGGCGTCTCCTACAAAAAAGGCGACGCGGTAGACGTTAATCCTCGGGTCAAAAAAAAGCTGTTTGATCGCGGGTTGGCAGAAGAGCCGAAACCCAAAAAACCCAAAAAAACGGGTGAATAGATGGCGGGTGCGTTTCTCACGAGTGACATTGACGATATGTTGCAGCTCTCAGACTTTGCAACGGCGTCCACGTTTGGCGGGGGAACAATTAACGTCATTTTTGACGCTGAGTTTTTAGCGAACGATGTCGGGGGCCAAGTCGAGATCGCGACAAGTGCTCCGGTCGCTTACGCGAAAACGAGCGATGTTAGCGCGGCGGCGCAGGGCTCAACGATTACTATCCCAACCGGGGGAACCGCTTACACCGTAGTCGGGCGTGAAGACGACAACACCGGGATTACGATGTTGAGGTTGCGAACGTGACGCACGTCAGGCAGTCAATAAGAGAGCGCATCGCCTCCAACGTCACCGGACTTTTAACAACCGGGAGCAATGTTTTTCAGTCTCGGGTCTACGATATGCAGGGCTCGGAGCTCCCCGGCTTGCTGGTTTATTCATTGAGCGAAGACTCGGAGCGCGATTCGTTTATTGGGACAAACGGGCTCAATCGCGTTCTCGAGGTGGTAGTCGAGGGTTATGCGAAGGCAAGCGCCAACCTAGACGACACGCTCGACACGATTTCAGAGGAAGTTGAGGCGGCTATCGCAGCCGACCCGACTTGTAACTCACTTGCTAAAGATTTGGCTCTAACCGGCACCGAGATTGAGTTCAACGGTGACGGCGAGACACCAATGGGAACGGTTCGACTGAGTTACTCCGTCGTTTACCGAACAACCACAACCGCGCCGGGAACGGCAATTTAGAGGATAAGACTATGGCAGTACATACAGCCGTCGATGGTACGGTAACAAGCGGGGGAACCGCTATCGCGCAGTTACGATCTATCGCATTCAGTACGGATGCGGAGATGATCGACACGACAACGATAACAAGCACGTCAAAAACATTCGCCGCCGGGACGCTTTCGAGCTCCGGTGAAGTGACTTGTTTCTGGGACGAAACTGACACCGGTCAACTCACATTAATAGAAGGTTCAACAGTCTCTCTTGTTTTTGCGTTCGAGGGCGCGACTTCTGGCGATTACACCTATTCAGTGAGTGGGTTGGTGAACTCGGTNTCAATCAGNTCATCGGTTGATGGAATGGTTGAGGCAACTTTTGGGTTCCAAGGCAGTGGAGCGGTGACTCGAGGAACGGTGTAAACGATGAGTGAATTGCTTGGTGCAGCCAAGGCGCATTTTTCCGCGTTAGTCGATGGGGAATTGGAAAGCCTTGAAGTAAAAGAATGGCCGATTAACGGCGAGCCCGCAAAAATATTCTTCCGTCGTTATCTGACGGTCGAACAAAAGGGCGAGTTGGTCGCGTTATACAACGATAACAAGCCCTACGAAATGATGGTGATGGCGATTGATNTNNGCNTNNCGTAANGAAAACGGCGANCTCTGGTTCAACNNNATGGACAAGTTNCAGTTNATGNGGCAGGTCGATCCGACAGTCATTGAAGACATATTCGCAAGGATGGAATTGTTCTCAGTCGATGAAGAGGAGATCGCAAAAAAGTAAATGACCCTGATTTGCAGTTCGCTTTATTTCTAGGCGAACAGTTAGGAAAGGGTCTCAAAGAAGTGATGGCAATGAGTGAGCTCGAGTTTCGATTGTGGCTCGAGCATTTCAAACGGAAACAGAATGGCGATACAAGCACTACGAATCCCAATAACCGCCTCTAATAAGACGGGTGCGGCTTTTGCGAAAGTCACAAAAGGGCTTGGCGGTATTGGCGTTCAAGTTGCCAAACTAGGTGCGGCGTTTGCGACTCTAGGCGTTGCCGCTGGCGTAACCGTTGTTCGACAGCAAATGAAGACCATTGACGCCCTAGGCAAGACTGCCGACAAGCTTGGCATAACAACCCAAGCGCTTGGGGCAATGCGTCACGCGGCTGATTTGACGGGTGTTAAAACCGCAACAATGGATATGGCGCTTCAGAGATTTACTCGAAGAGCAGCCGAGGCCGCTATCGGTACAGGCGAAGCTAAGGGAGCTCTGCAGGAGCTCAACATTAGCGCGACTGATCTCGTTAAACTGCCACTCGAGCAGCAAATGGGTGTTGTTGCTGACGCCATGCAAAACGTTCGCACTCAGTCTGACCGCGTTCGCCTAGCAATGAAGCTTTTTGATTCTGAGGGTGTTTCGTTACTGCAAACGCTAAAAGGCGGCTCTCAAGCGTTGCAGGACATGGCAAAAGAAGCCGACGCGCTTGGGATCTTGCTATCTCGAGCGGATGTTGCCCAAGTCGAGGCGGCGAATGATTCGCTTACTCGCTCGATGGCGATCTTCGACGGTCTATCCAAACAGTTCACGGTCGGAATAGCGCCGTTTGTCGAGGCGCTTGCTGATCATATGCGTCAGGCGGCGCTTGATTCTGAGACGTTTGGAAATGTAGGCGCTCAAGCCGCTCGAAGCGTCGTGATGGGCATCGCTAAGCTTTTAGACTTTATGCAGAGCGTTCGGATTGGGTTAAAAGGGCTCGAGATCGGATGGGAGAGTTTCAAGCTCGTGGGTTTGGGTGCGCTTGCTGTTTTGGTTTCTCCAATACAAGCGGTTATTGATGGCTTAAATAAGGTTCGCACGGCGATGGGCCTTGAACCTATTCCTCCCTTGGTTGTTGATAGCGTCATAGAAACCGCTACAGAAATTAGCCGTTTGAAAGGTGAGCTTGATGAGCTCATGGCCCAAGGAAGTTTTGCAGACAAAATCGAGCCGGAGCTCGACAAAATAATCGCAGGGGCAAGAAAGAGAGCGGAAGCGATAGCAGCAGAAACCGCCGCGACAAATGATCAAACAAATGCAGTTAAGGCGCTTAGTTACGCCGAAAAGCTTAGAGCTCAAGGGGCGGTTGAGCGATTAAAATTCGACAAAATGGCAGCCGGTGAAAGAGCCGCGCACGTCTCTCAAGAACTCGCCAACTCATTCAGAGAAAACAAGGCGTTCAATATCGCTAACGCCATTATGCAAACTTATGCGGGGGCAACCAAAGCGCTCGCCAGTTACCCGCCGCCGCTTAATTTTGGAATGGCCGCGGCGGTTGTCGCTTCAGGGCTAAAACAAGTACAACAAATTCGCTCGCAATCGTTTGAGGGGGGAGGTTTTACCGGACACGGTGCTCGAGCTGGGGGCATGGACGGTCGCGGAGGATTCCTTGCGATGCTACATCCAAACGAGTCCGTGGTTGATCACACTCGAGGTCAGGCTGGCGGCGTAACGGTTGTGAATCATGTTGATGCTCGAGGTGCGGATGCTTCCGTCGATATGAAGATTCGCCAAGCTATGCAACAAACCAGCGATCAGACGATTCTGACTATCCAAGACTTAATGAAACGGAGGCGCTTCGTATGACGACCTACGCTTTCCCGACAATTACGCCAAACAGCTCGAGTTTTGAACTCGTGTCTAACACGAGAATTTTTCAGAGCCCACTTACCAATGCAATTCAAACGACCACTCGAAAGGGCTCGCTCTGGCGAATCTCGATGCAGTTTAATAATTTAAGTGGTTCGGATCGTGCAACGCTGCAAGCGTTTTTATCAAAATTGAACGGGGCCGAGCATCGGTTCACAGTACACGATCATTCTTTTACCCGGCGCGGAGCTGGCGGCGGTACGCCATTAGTTAACGGCGCGAGTCAGACCGGAACTTCGCTTGTTCTCGATGGTGCGAGCGCTTCTGTGAATAACTGGTTAATGACCGGTGATTATATTTCCTTCAATAACGAGCTGCATATGGTCACGGCCGACACGAATTCGGACGGCTCGGGTAACGTAACGTTGCCCATAGCGCCGCCGATAAGGAAGAGCCCCGCCGATGATCTCGCCGTCGATATAGCTGCACCTATAGACGGTGTTTTTATTCTGACGTCTAGCGCGAGCTGGGATACACGTCCGGGGCTCTTTTCTAATTTCACGGTTGAGGGCATTGAGGACGTGCTCGCATGAGTCGAAACTTTCCGACTAACACCGCGACCGCGCTTGGAAATCAACACGTTGCGACGGTTACGTTTGTGAAACTTGAGTTTTCCAGCGGAACGCTCTATCTCCACAACTCTCTCGGGACTTACGTTTGGGGCTCGCAATCTTGGCTTGGAACGGGCGACTTGGGCAATGTGTCAGCGGTCGAAGAGGGGCAAGAGATCAGCCCATATAAGCTCACGCTGACGCTTTCCGGTATTGATTCAACAATTACTAACGCGGCGTTATCCGAAGACTATTTCATGAGACCCGTAACGGTCTATCTAGGCGCTCTTGATGCGAGTGATCAACTTATAGACGACCCGACAGAAATATGGGCCGGACATATGGACACGATGACAATGACATTAGGCGAGGAAACCGGCGACGCGGTGCAGCTCGTTTGCGAGTCAGAGCTCGCGAAGTTCGACCGGGCAAGCGATCTTAAATATACGGACGTGATGCAACAGGAAGCACATTCGGGGGATGTCTTTTTTAATTTTTTACATGAAATAGAAGGCGCGAAAATACGTTGGGCGTCAGCTGAATCCGATAGCGTTGTCGGAGCGATAACAAATCCTGATGGTGACGGCTCGAAACCAATGGATACCGAAGGGCGATGACGGCTCGCGTTCTAAGAGCCTTGAACAACTGGGAACGCCGCGACTTTGCGCTGGGCGATGCTGATTGTTGTCAGTTTGTCGCATTTATGGTCGAGGAGCTGACCGGCAAACGTTGGGGTGCTGAGTATCGATACGAAACACAACCCGAGGCCGACCGAATTATTGCTGAAAATGATGGAATGGCTGGGCTTATTTCAAAATATCTTGGAGAGCCAACCCAACCGGAAAAAGACGGCGACCCGTGTCTCGTAGAGCTGCCAATCATCGGTGAACTGATGGGGATTAAGTTGGGAGAACAAGTCGTTTGTTTGTGTACAAAGGGATTTGTTCGGGTTGCTGCTAGGCATATTAAACTGGGCTGGGTGATTTAATGGCGAGCGTCGTTTATTCGGGGCTAACTTGGCTTGCCAACGTAGCGTTGGGCGCGACTGCGGGAGCAGCGGCAGCGCTTGGATATTATGGGGCGGCGGCTTTAGGTGCGGTAATTGTTGCGGGAGGAGCTCGCCTCGCGGTTCAACTGAGTATGCCCAATCTTGATATCGCTGTTGCAGATAATGCTCGATCAAGACAAACGACGGTCAGAAGTACCGTTGAGCCAATGAAACTGGTCTATGGTCAGGCGCTTGTGTCTGGGCCGATTAGTTTCGTCGGAACGGCTGGCACCGATAACACCGACCTTTATCATCAAATCGCGCTCGCGGGTCACGAGGTCGAGGATATAACCGATATTTATTTTGATGACTCGGTAATCTCAGATTCGGAAATAAACAGCGGCTCGAGCGCTGGGGGCAACGTCACTGCCGGGACGTTTGCTCCGCTCAACTCCACAACAATATTAAAAATAAACAAGCACCTCGGGACGTCTACACAAACCGCCGACACGGACTTGGTGAGCGCCTTTACGCAATACACCTCCGCTCACACTGGAAAAGGCATAGCAAATATAGTCGTGAAAATGACGATGACCGACGAAGCTCAGAAGCTTTGGGACCAACGTCAACCCAACGACATCAAAGCGCTTGTTAAAGGTAAAAAAGACATATACGACCCGCGATTGGATACTTCAGCGGGAGCGAACCCAACAAGCTCAAGTTATCAAGCGTGGACAGACAACCCGGCGCTCTGTGTTGCCGATTATCTGTTAGATACGCGTTTTGGTCTTGGTATTACGGCGAGCAAAATCAACTGGTCGGCGGTTGTTACTGCGGCGAATGCTTGTGATGCGACTGTCTCGATTCCCGGCTCAACAACCGAAAAACGTTTTACCGCCAACGGTGTTTTGTTTGCGACAAACGCTCACAGAAACAATCTTGATATGTTGCTTAGTGCTATGAACGGCTCGCTTGCCTACTCATCCGGCCAATACACGATTCGAGCTGGTGTTTATGAAGCGCCGACACATACACTGACAGAAGACGACCTAACAGGGCCGATAGGCATTAGAACGAGTGTCGAGCGCTCCCAGCGGTTTAACAAGGTAACAGGGGTTTTTGTAAATCCTGCTGAAAACCATAAATCGATGGAATTTCCAGCGGTTCAGTTATCGACAGCACTGGCTCGAGACAACAACGAGACGTTGGCTAAGAACATCAAACTCCCAATGACAAATACGAGCTACATGGCGCAACGCATCGCCAATAAGATGATTCAACTGAGCGATGATCAGAAAGTGATTTCTTTCCCTTGCAACATGAAAGGGTTAAAAGTGGCTATCGGAGATCGCGTACAAATTACGGTCTCGGATCTTAGCTACTCAAATAAAGTCTTTAGATGCGCGGGTTGGTCGTTTGCTGATGATGACGCAAATGGCGTTAATCTGACGTTAGTCGAAGAAAACTCGAGCTCTTACGCTGACCCGGCCGTTAGCGATTATTCAACTGAGACTAGCTCTGGAGTTATCCAAGCTGGCTTTCCCGGTGTACCTGATCCGTCAAATCTAACGGCTACCGCCGCGATTGATTCGATTGAGCTTAACTGGACAAACCCAACCTCGACCAGCAAGTTCAAAGAGGTCGCGGTCTATGCCTCGCCCGATAGTTCGTGGACCAACAAGGTCGAGATTGGTCGAACGATGGGAACGCAATTTATACACGACGCATCAACCGCCGCCGATGCGATCACGGCAGGAACGCAGCGTTATTATTGGGTGCGAGCGCTATCGTACGGTGCTGGAACTGGCGCGGGTGTAGAGTCAGACAGAAACCCAGACTCAGACACTTCGACCGTCCAAGCGACTGCCGGAGTAAACGCGCCAAACCTGAGCGCGGTAGTGGACAACACGGGGACGCAAGACCCGCCGACCAATTTAATTCTAAGTGAGACGACGGTCGTCGCAAATGATGGCTCGGTACAGCCCGCCGTCTTGGTTCGTTGGACTGCTCCCACTGCAAATACTTATGTCGATTTTTATGACGTTGAGTATAAGAGAACGTCGTCCGGTGAGCTCGATTATGGCCTAGTTGCTGACTCTTATACTTCAACGATTGATTATGATTCGGTCGCAACCGCAACAACGGTCGAGATAAATTACGGGGGCGTTTCTGAGCCCGTGACGGGCGCTGGCGCGGTTTATTCCTCAACTGTGGCCTATAGCACCGATACAACGGTTCACGGCGTCGAGCTTTTACAGGAGCTCACAATCAGAGTTCGAGCTCACTCAAGGGCGGGCAAAGTATCGAGCTATATAACCGGAACAATAACGCTTCAAGGCGATCAAACCGCGCCCGGTCTACCCGGTTCTGTAACGGCAACAGCGGGTTATCAACAAATAACGCTGAATTGGAACAACCCAACGGACTCAGATTTTGGTTATGTAGAAATATTTGAGTCAACGACCAACAACATCAATAACGCTTCGCTTTTACTTAGGACGCCGAGCGACAATCACACGATAGCCGGTTTGGGTGATTCGGTAACACGTTATTATTATTTGCGGTCGGCCGACCGATCCGGCAATACGTCGGCTTTCACTAGCGCCGTTTCTGCAACGACCTCTTTGATCCCGATGGATTCTTTTACGCAGTCAGTGAAGGACGCTTTCACCGCTGGGAATGCGTTTGGTATTGAGCCGGTATCTACTCTCAGCGGTGTTACGGGTGATCACGTCGGACAAGTCAAACTCTTAACCACGACTGACACGCTTTACGTTTGGACGGGCAGCGCGTGGAGCACTGATATATTCACCGCTTCAAATGTTGATCCCGGTTCTATTACGGCCGCGAGTTTCGCGAGTGGGGTCGAACCAATATCAGCCGTTTCAAGCTTGCCGACCGCCAGCGGCTACACTGGCCCGGCCGTCATCTTTAACACCAGTGATAAAAAACTATATAGATATGATTCGAGCATTCCGGAATTTACGACGTTAATTTCCACGACTGATTTGAGCGGGACGATTGGCTCAAGTCAGTTTTCAACCTCGCTTAGACCCATCGAGGTCGTTTCGAGTTTGCCAACGACAAGCCTCACTCAAGGTCGCGTCGTAATGTTAACCACGGACAACAAAATCTACCGTTACAACGGGACAAGTTGGGTGAAAACGATATCGGCCGCTGACCTAGATGATCAGCTCAACGCGGCGACGCAAATTGTCGGACAACTACCGGTAGCAAATGCCAGCGCGGGACTCAAAAACTCTGGCATTTCAATTAATGCCGACGGCACACTAAATGGCGCGGGGTCCGGTCAAGTTACATTGTCGGGGCTGAATGCAGGAGCGCTCGCAGCGCAAGACACCGTTAATTTGTCGAGCCAAGTTGCGGGCGAGTTATCGACTGCGTACGCGGCGGCAGGATTAAAAAACGCGTCAATTACAATAAACGCCGATGGTACGTTAAGCGGAGCCGGGTCCGGTCAAGTTTCATTGTCAGGGCTCAACGCTGGGGCTCTCGCATCGCTCAACACGATCACAGAAACAGAAATAACCGACGGATCGATTTCAACCGCCAAAATTCAAGCTAATGCGATTGAGGCCGCAAAGATCAACGTGAACGAGGTGTTTGCAGATAGCGCGGTCGTTTCAAAAATTGTTGCAGAAACAATAACGGCGGCAAACGTCAAAGCGGTTCTGATTTCAACGGATAAACTAACCGCGAACGAGATATCAAGTAATACATTAACAAGCGACCTGATCGTAGCTCGAACCATTGTTGCGGGTGATATCGCGCTAAACACGTTAACGGCGGCAGAAATAGCAGCAAATACAATTACTGCGACAGAGATAGCAGCCAACACGATTACCGCGAGTCAAATCGCAGCGAATACGCTGACCGCCAACGAGATCGCAGCGAACACGATTACAGCGACACAGATTGCAACTGACACCATTACAGCGAACGAAATCGGGGCAAACGCGATTACCGCTTCAGAGCTAAACGTCTCAAGTGTTTTTGCAGATAGCGCAGTCATTGGCGCGATTCAAACCTCAGCCATTACCGCGTCGGCTATCACAAGCACAATCGCAAACGTTGAATTTGTTGAGGCGGTAAATATCGCTTCGGACGCTATCACGGCCGGAAAAATTGCAACAAACGCAGTCACCGCCGATTCAATCAACGTATCAAATCTCTCGAGCATATCGGCCGACTTGGGAACTGTAACCGCTGGAACGATAAACGGCGGGACGATAAACGCCGGAAATCTCTCCGTAACGGGAACATTTAGCGCGGGGGCTATTTCGCTCGACACCGGGACGATGCAGAACTCCGGCGGTAACTTAACGATTGTTTCTGGCGGCGTCGCGACAAGCCAAATCGCAAGCAACGCGGTATCCAACGTTGTTCTTTCAAGTGATTCAACTCAAAGCATTACAACGTTAAACAGTTATGTGACGGTCGCCGATGTCAGTTTTACAGCAAGCGCCGCTGCGACTGTTATCGCGTTTGGTGAATTTAACGTCAACCAAAAAACCGGGTCGACGTTGTACACCGCTAACTGGGCTAAGTTCGACATATTGCTTACTAAACAGGCGACGAGCGGCTCTGATCAGGTCGAATACACACTGGCAAGTCTCACCAACGCCTACATTCAAGGCATTAACTCACCTAGTTTCGTTATCAACGATAGCACCAGTGTCGCAGCGAGCACGAGCTACACGTTTAGAGTCAAAGTTCGCGCAACTCAATTCGGGGGCAGCTCAGCGGGCGGCGCTGATACGTTTGTTGTGGTTAGCCCATCAATTCAAACGACGGTTTTGAAGAAATGAACGAATACACAATTTACAACCCATCTACCGGGGTAATACGAAAATCAATTAAGTGCGACCTAAAAACGTTGAAAGAAAACCTGATTGATGGTGATCAATACATAGACGGATTTTATAAGGAAATTGATTTCAAAATAGTCGATGGCGTCGCTATAGAAAAAAGTGACGGCGAGCTCGACCAAGTGACAATAGGGGAATAAAAAAATGGCGACACAATTACAATTAAGGCGCGGAACGAACACACAAATGGCGTCGTTTACCGGGGCCGAGGGTGAGCTTGCCATCAACACGACAAACGATTCAGCTCACGTTCACGACGGATCAACCGCCGGAGGGCATGAGCTCGCCCGAGCGGATTTCAACAATATTTCGGCTAGCGCGACGCTGACACTCGGAACGCTCAACACAACAAACCTTGATTTGACGAACCTCGAGGTTACGAATATTAAGGCGAAAGATGGAACCGCTGCCGGGTCGATTGCTGATTCTACTGGCGTCGTCACTCTTACTAGCGCGCTTCTCACTACTGCAGATATAACCACTTTAAAAATAGGCTCAACGACAGTGACGGCGACGGCTACAGAGCTGAATCACGTCGATGGCGTGACCTCAGCAATTCAGACGCAGATTGATGCAAAGGCTCCCTTGGCTTCGCCAAACTTTACCGGGGGAGCAACGATAACTGTTGCCGATAACTCTGCTGTTCTTACCCTAAAAAGCACTGATGCTGACGCAAACTCAGGACCAGAATTAGCTTTGACAAGAGATAGCAGCAGTCCAGCAGATGATGATTTTACAGGTATTATTTCTTTCAATGCTGATGATGATGGAGGGAATGTAACTCGTTTTGCTCTGATTAGAAGTCAAATTAAAGATGCGAGTGATGGATCAGAAGACGGGTCTATGGACATCAAAACAATGGTGGGTGGTTCCGAAAGATCCAGAGTTGTCTTTGGCTCTGCTGAAACAAACTTTAATGAAGGCGGTGTAGATCTAGACTTTAGAGTTGAGTCAGACGGCAGCACTCATGCTTTGTTTGTTCAAGCATCAGATGGAAATGTCGGATTTAACAAGTCTAGTCCAGCAATGGGCATTGATCTTGTTGCAGCCAACAATTCTCAACTAAGAATTGATAGCAGTGATACAAATGATACGACTTTATTTTTTGACTATAACGGAGGTGGCGCAACTAACAGGATCAGATTAAGAAATGCCGCTGGCGCGTTTGCTATCAATGTTGATAACACTAATGAAGCCATGCGAATCGACAGCAGTGGAAACATTCAGTTTGCAGGAGTTTCAAGCAATACTACTGTTCTTTCTCTGAACACTTCAGACGGATCAGACAGCAAGCAATTNAGCTTGGCTGGTGGTGGCGCTGACTCTGATGGTAGAGGCGCAAGAATCAGGTTGATGGGCAACGAACACGCCTCCCTGGGTGGTGACTGCGATATCAGTACAGGTAACGCTTCTGGAGCGCAACTTGACCTAAGAGCAACTGGTAGTCAAATATTCACTACGGCTAGTGTTGAGCACATGAAACTAGATGGTTCTGTTGTTATCAACGAGGGTGGAGCTGATTTAGACGTAAGAATAGAGTCAACCGGATTTGCTAATCAATTCATGCTTGACGCTGGAAATAACGCTATAGGAATTGGTCGTGTTCCTAGTTCTATGGTGCTTGATCTTGAATCTGCTTCCAGCGGAACGCTCAACGCTTTTAGAATCCGTAACTCAGGCACAGCCGCTGCAGCAGCAGTGAAGCAACATTTTTCTTTGAACAGGTCCGGCAGTGCAGTTGATTTTGAATGTGCAAGTATAGTCGTTGGCAAAGAACAAGAGTGGACCACAACTGCGTCTACTGTAGATGGCTTTATGGCTTTCCACACTATAAAAGATGAAGTCACACATGAAAGAATGCGTATCAACTCTACTGGACGATTATTGGGATTTACAACAGCCAATAAAGAGCCAGCAGATACGCCCGAAGATAGTAATTCTTTTGTTCTTGGCCCCGGTTATATATTTTTACAAAGAGATGACACAGTTTCAGTAGATCAAGTTACTTTTGGTAAAAATGGCTCCGTTGCAGGAAGAATTACAACTACAAGTAGCACTAACTATACGGCTACTTCTGATTATAGAAAAAAAGAAAATATTACTCCTGTTGTAGAAGGATTAGAAA
>FUFK010040037.1_pt1 | contig 18474 bp, 16 predicted proteins | sample 1021851 | NCBI WGS metagenome assembly FUFK01 (sample SAMEA51879418, study PRJEB19060) | metagenome
TCCTATATTTCCATCCAATTTAATGTATGCTAGATCATGTTTACTTGCTTCAATTTCCGTTTTTTCTTCTTCATTAAAATCTCTTAGTTTCTGAATTTCAGGATGTTTGAATAATGCATTTTCATCAAAAGTCATCTTTGCATCCAAACATACAATTTTATTTTTTTTTGTTAAAATAAGAGGATTTATCTCTACTAAATTTGCATCTGTATCAATGAACATTTTGTATATTGACTTTATTAAATTGATTGCTTGTTTACTTGCATCGTTATCTAAATCAAAAATTTTAATAATTTTGCCACAGTCTTCCTCTGCAATACTTTCATTAAAATCTACTTTCGTAGTGATTATTTTCTCTGGTGATTTTATGGCAACTTCCTCAATATTCATTCCACCCTGATCACTGGAAATAAATGCAATTTTTGCAGAAGCTCTATCAACAAGACAAGACAGATAGAATTCTTTTTCTATTTCTGATGCAGTTTCAACATACAATCTTTTCACCTCTCTNCCTGANGGTCCAGTTTGATGAGTAACNAANNTTTTTCCAAANAATTTNTTCGCTTCCTCTTCCAAAAGAGCNANATTATCAACAATTNTTACTCCTCCAGCCTTTCCTCTNCCTCCTGCNTGAATTTGNGCTTTTAATACATANTTNTNAGCTTTGAGATTTTTTACTTTTTCAATTAATTCATTTACATTAAGAGCNTAAANNCCNTCAGGNACAACCGCGCCATACTTTTTAAGTATTTCTTTTGCNTGGTGCTCGTGGATATTCATTTAATCTTTGTTTAAGTCAGGGTCTATTTTAGATGCNGCATCCCATAATTTNATTACTGCTTCTACTGAATTATTAAANTCTGTTTTTTCATTTTCATTAAGGTCGATTTCCTCAATTTTTTCAACACCTTCATTTCCAATGATAACAGGAACGCCTGCATATACATTATTAATTCCATACTCCCCATGTAAATATGCTGCACATGGTAAAAGTTTTTTTTGATCTTTTAAAAATGCTTCAGCCATCTCAACTCCAGATGCTGCAGGTGCATAAAATGCTGATCCTTTTTCTAAATATTTTACAATTTCTGCACCACCNTCTCTAGTTCGCTGATTAATNCTTTCTAATTTTTCTTCAGAAATCTTTCCNTCNTTCACTAACTCCANNAATGGTTGACCAGANACTTTTGTAAATCGTGGAAGAGGTACCATTGTATCTCCATGNCCACCCATTACCATAGCATCNATTTCTTTNACAGGCACATTTAATTCNTCNGATAANAATAGTTTAAATCTTGAACTATCCAATATACCNGCCATCCCTACAACNTTATGAACNGGNAGTCCTGAATATTTTTGAAATGCCATTACCATTACATCCAATGGATTTGTAATACAAATTACAAAGGCATTAGGCGCATTANTTTTTATTCCTTCTGCAACTTGTTTAATAATTTTTAAATTAATTCCTAATANATCNTCTCTNCTCATNCCAGGTTTTCTAGGAACACCTGCTGTAATTATAATAACATCTGATCCTTTTATATCTTCATACTTATCTGTTCCTGAAAATTTTACATTAAATCCATCTACCGAGGAAGATTGGGCTATATCTAAACCTTTTCCCTTTGCTACTCCACTTGCAACATCAAATAAAACAACTTCATCCACTAGTTCTTTTAAACCAATTAAATGAGCTAAAGTTCCTCCAATTTGACCTGCCCCTATTAAAGAAATTTTACTCATTTTTTATTTCATTGTTGGCATAATAAATTCAGGATTAGATCTAATTCCTGATGGCCATCTAGAAGTAATAGTTTTTAATTTAGTATAAAATTTTACACCTTCCATACCATGCGTTCCACTATCTCCAAATAATGACCTTTTCCATCCTCCAAAACTATGGAAAGCCATTGGAACTGGTATTGGAACATTTATCCCTACCATTCCAACTTGAATTTTACTTGCGAATGTTCTACCTGCATCTCCATCTCTAGTATAAATGCTAACTCCATTTCCGTATTCGTGCTCATTAATCATTTTTGTAGCCTCTTCAAATGTTTTTACCCTAACCACAGATAAAACTGGTCCAAATATTTCCTCTTTATAAATTCTCATATCAGTAGTCACATGATCAAAAAGACACCCACCAATATAAAAACCATTTTCATATCCCTGTAATTTCAAATTTCTTCCATCAAGAACAAGTTTTGCTCCCTCTTTAACTCCTAGATCTACATAGCCTTTTACTTTTTCCAAGTGTTCTTTGGTTACTAANGGGCCCATCTCGGATGATTTATCCATACCAGGTCCAATTTTTAATGCTTCAGCTTTTTTTGATANTCTTGAGACTAACTCATCACCTANATCNCCNACCGCTACTGCTACTGACTGCGCCATACATCTTTCTCCAGCTGAACCATATGCAGCACCCATTAAACCATTTACGGCACCATCTAAATCACAATCTGGCATNACAACTAAATGATTTTTTGCTCCACCTAATGCTTGNACTCTNTTTTCATTTTTAGCTGCATTTTCATANATNTACTTAGCAATAGGAGTTGATCCAACAAAACTNACAGCTTTAATANTTTGGTTTGTTAATATNGCATCAACAACCTCTTTATCACCGTTTACAACATTAAAAACNCCCTCAGGAAGACCAGCTTCATGAAGNAGTTCNGCNAATTTCATCGGACATGANGGATCTTTTTCTGATGGTTTTAAAATAAAACTATTNCCACATGCNATAGCTAATGGAAACATCCACATCGGNACCATNGCTGGAAAATTAAATGGGGTTATNCCAGCTGCAACTCCNAAAGGCTGNCGCATTGAATAACTATCAACGTTTGTTCCAACATTTTCAGAAAACTCTCCTTTAAGTANNTGTGGAATTCCACATGCAAACTCNACAACTTCTAANCCTCTTATTAATGANCCNTTNGCATCCTCNTAAACTTTTCCATGNTCTGAGACTATTAGNTTTGCCAGTTCATCAAAATTTTTNTCTATNAGCTCTTTNAATTTAAACATTATTCTNGCTCTTTGAAGTGGAGGNTTTAATGACCANGTCTCAAAAGCTTTTTGTGCAATTTCNACTGCACCATCTAAATCTGCTTTTGAGGCTAAAATAACCTCAGACTCTTGTTCCCCGGTAGCAGGGTTAAAGATTTTTCCTTTTCTCTCTGAATTACCTGATATTACTTTTCCACCAACAAAATGTTTGATTAAATTCATGATTGAAATTATTTAATTAAGTAATCAAGCTGTTGCAAGCATTTTCTTTATCTCTGCAATAGCTTTTGCAGGATTTAAGCCCTTGGGACAAGCATTTGTACAATTCAAGATAGTATGACATCTATAAAGTTTAAGTTCATCAGCAACTTTTTTAAGTCTTTCTTTTCTATCTTCATCTCTACTATCAATTATCCATCTATAAGCCTGAAGTAAAACAGCTGGACCTAAATACTTTTCACCATTCCACCAATAACTTGGGCAAGAAGTTGAACAACATGCACACATTATACATTCATACAATCCATCTAATTTTGCTCTGTCATCTTTAGATTGAATATTTTCTTTATCATTTACTTTTGAGGTTTTTAACCAAGGTTCAACGGACTCGTATTGTTTATAAAGAGTGCTTAAATCTCCAATTAAATCTTTCAAAACTTTTAAATGTGGTAATGGATAAATATCGATGTCTCCATTTAATTCTGAATGAGATTTGGTACAAGCTAAACCATTCTTGCCATTCATATTCATTGCACATGAACCACATACTCCATGAGCGCAAGATCTTCTATAAGCAATAGACGGATCTATTTCATTTTTAATTTTGTTTAAAACATCTAGAACTTTAGATGAACAATTGTCCATATCAACTTCATAAGTATCAAGTCTTGGATTTTCATTTTTAGATGGATCCCATCTATAAACATTTACTTTTCTTATATTTTTTGATCCTGTTTTATCTTTGTAGTATTGGCCTTTTTCTATCTTTGAATTTGCTGGTAAATTAAATTGAACCATTAATATACTCTTTCCTGTGGAGGAAAATATTGTACATCATTTGTTAGTGTTGATCTATGAACAGGTCTATAATTAATTTGAGTTTTTGAACCATTACACCATGATAGTGTGTGTTGCATATAGTTCTCATCGTCTCTCTTTGGAAAATCTTCTCTTGCATGAGCTCCTCTGCTTTCTTTTCTATGATACGCTGAGTCCATTGTAGTTATTGCTTGTCTTATTAAGTTATCAAATTCTAGAGTTTCAACTAAATCTGTGTTGAATATTAATGATTTATCTTTTACAGAAAGAGAGTCCATTCCATCATAAGGTCTTCTAATTTCATCAACGCCTTCTTTTAATGTTTTCTCAGTTCTAAATACAGCACACTTTGATTGCATTGTCTTTTGCATTGAAAGTCTTAGTTCAGATGTTGGATTTGAACCTTCTGAGTTTCTTAATTTGTCAAATCTATCTAAACATCTGTCCGTTTCATTTTTATCAATTTCGTCATGCTTCATTCCGGGTTTTACTAACTCTGCTGCTCTTTTCGCTGCAGCTCTTCCAAAAACTACTAAATCTATTAATGAATTTGAACCTAATCTATTTGCACCGTGGACAGAAACACATGCTGCTTCTCCAATAGCCATTAACCCAGGTACAGTTTTTTCAGATCCATTTAATGTAAGAACCTCTGCTTTATAATTTGTTGGTATTCCACCCATATTATAATGCACTGTAGGTACTACTGGTATAGGCTCCTTGGTTACATCAACGTTTGCAAATAATTTAGATGCTTCTGAAATTCCTGGAAGCCTCTCATCTATAACTTTTGGGTCCAAATGATCAATATGAAGATGAACGTGATCTTGTTCTTTTCCTATACCTCTGCCTTCATTAATTTCTACTGCAATTGATCTGCTTACAACATCTCTAGATGCTAAATCTTTTGCTTTAGGAGCATAACGCTCCATAAATCTTTCTCCTTTTGAATTTACTAGATAACCACCTTCTCCTCTTACACCCTCAGAAATTAATGTTCCATGACCATATATTCCTGTTGGATGAAATTGTACAAATTCCATGTCTTGTAAAGGTAATCCAGCTCTTAAAGCCATTGCATTACCGTCTCCAGTGCAAGTATGAGCTGAAGTAGCTGAGTAATAGACTTTTCCATAACCCCCTGTTGCTATAATTGTTGTGTGGGACTTAAATCTGTGAATTGTTCCATCATTAAGGTTCCATGCAATTATACCTTTGCATGCTCCATCTTTCATTATTAAATCTAGTGCAAAGTATTCGATAAAAAATTCAGTATTATGTTTTAAAGCTTGACCATACAATGTGTGAAGTATTGCATGTCCAGTTCTATCTGCTGCTGCACACGTTCTTTGAACTGTTTCATTTCCGTAGTTTTTTGTCATACCTCCAAAAGGTCTTTGATAAATTTTGCCATCATCTGTTCTGCTAAATGGAACACCATATTTTTCTAATTCAAGAACAGCAGCTGGTGCTTCCTTGCATAAATATTCTATAGAGTCCTGGTCTCCTAACCAATCAGCACCCTTGACTGTGTCATACATATGCCATCTCCAGTCATCTTCTCCCATATTTCCAAGTGCTGCAGAAATACCCCCTTGGGCTGCTGATGTGTGACTTCTTGTTGGGAAAACTTTAGATATGCATGCTGTTTTTAAACCAGCCTCACTTAGGCCAACAGCAGCTCTCAGACCAGATCCACCTGCACCTAAAACAACTACATCATATTCATGATCAATAATTTTGTACGCACTCATAACTATATATTAAATACCAAGATAATTATTATTAACGGAAATACTATAGCAAAGATATTTAATGATTTATTTGCGGCATTTTTGATTTTTTCATCTTCAATATAATCTTCAAAAACCTCACTAATGCTTAAAGCTGAGAAAAAATATGAAAAAATTAAAAAAAGACTAAATAAGAACTTAGATGGTTGAGATGTTATGAATAAAAGTAACTCATCATAGCCTTTATCATAAACAGAGGCCAAGTTTATTGAAAACCATAACATTAATGGTAGTAAAATTGCAGAACTTACTTTTAGAAAAAGCCATTTCTTAGTTACAGATCCCATTAAATAAAGTGCCTTCCTATAACAAAAATTATAACAGTAAGAGGAAATGATCCAATTAGAACTATTAATCCTGTTACTTTTGTAGTTTTTTGCTCAAATCCGTATCCTAAATCCATTATTAAATGCCTTATTTCGCTGAGCATTTGAAATGTGAAAGACCAAATAACTCCTAAACAAACAAATTTACCAACATAAGATGACAGGAATAAATTAGTTAATACATAACTTTCCTTTCCTAATAATAAAGATGCTACCCAAATACCTATCAAAGTTACTGTAAAAAAGTTTATTATACCAGTTACTCTGTGTGATATTGAAACCAACGAGGAGATGTGCCAGTTATAAATTTGTATATGTGGTGATATTGGATTTTTATTTTCCATAAAAATCTTTTTCTACTAAAGCCTCAGCAATTTCAACTGCATTAAGTGCGGCACCTTTTAATAGGTTATCAGAAACAACCCACAAATTAATTGAATTTGGTTGAGAAAAATCTTCACGAATTCTTGATATGAATGTTTCAAATTTATCTTCAGCTTCAACAGGCGTAATGTATCCTCCATCTTTTTGTTCATCAACTACCTTGCATCCTGGTGATGATGATAAGACATTTCTAATTTCTTCTAAGTCATGTTTTTTATTAAATTCAACATTCACACTTATAGAGTGAGAAACAAGAACAGGGATTCTTACACAAGTAGATGTTATATTAATTTTACTATCTAAAATTTTTTTTACCTCATCATGATTTTTTTGCTCTTCTTTTGTGCTTCCATTTTCAAGAAAACTATCAATATGTGGTATAGCATTAAAAGCTATCTGCTTAGTAAAATTTTTAGATTCCACGTTTTTATTTTCCAATACTTCTTTTGTCTGAGATATAAGTTCATCCATACCTGCCTTGCCTGCTCCTGATACTGATTGATAAGTTGATGCAACTATTCTTTTTACATTATACAAATCATGTAATGGTTTTAGAGCCACAACTATTGGTATTACTGAGCAATTAGCATTTGCTATAATATTCTTATTTTTAAATTTAGATAATTCTTTGGAATTTACCTCTGGAACAATTAAAGGAATTTCTGGATCTTTTCTAAAGAATTTTGAATTATCAATTACAATTGTTTTTTCAGCTGCGATCGGTGCCCATTTTTCAGCAATTGAAGAACCAGCCGCAAAAAAAGCAATTTTTACTTTTGAGAAATCAAATTGTTCTAAATTACTAACAGTATGCTCTTTTCCTAAAAAATTAATTTTTTTTCCTTCACTATTTGAAGACGCAACTAAGAAAGCCTCTGTTATTGGAAAGTTTTTTTTTTCCAAAACCTCAATTAATTTTCGACCTACGTTTCCTGTCGCTCCTACTATTGCTATATTCATGGTATTTTAAAGTTTTATACTAAATGAAAGGTAAATCACAAACTTTTCCATCAAAATCAGAGCCATTTATATTGATTTTAAAGGATTTCGAAGTCTCAAAGTGTGGTTTGTTAATCATTGCAATCCCAATGACTTGTTTAAAGGTCGGATTGTAACAACCAGATCTTAATTCTCCGATTACATTATTATCTTCGTCTACTAGATCCATTGAGCCATTAACACTTATTTCCTTGGCATCAATTTTTACTCCCATAAGTTTTTTTTTAATTCCTTCAGCTTTAATTTTTTTCAGTTTTTCTTTACCTAAGAAATTAACATCACTATCTATATTTACATACTTATCAAAACCGCACTCATATGGATTATCTCCATTGTCCATATCATTACCATGTGAAAGTAAGCCACTTTCAATACGTTCGATTAAGTTAGGACCTCCTGGTTGAACATTAAATTCTTTGCCAATTTCAAATAGATGATCATATAATTTTAAACCTGAATCATTGTGTTCAACATAAATTTCATAACCACCTTGTTTAGACCACCCAGATCTCGCGATTAAATGTTTATCACCACCGAATTCAAAATAATCAAAACCAAAAAATTTAAGATTTGCAATTTTTTCTCCAAAAACTTTTTCCATTAATTTAAATGACTTTGGACCTTGTACTGCCATAATATCAACATCAGGTTCAATAATCTTAACGTCAAAATTTTTCCCAATCGCCAATCCTTTTGCAAATAATATTACATCTGTATCAGCTATTGAAATCCACCACTTATTCTCATTAAACTTCAATACAACTGGATCATTAATTAAACCAGCGTTATCATCTATGATTGGACAATAATAACATCTTCCCTCTTTTGATTTTGATAAATCTCTGCAAGTCATCAACTGGACCAATTTTGCAGCATCTTTTCCTGTGATTTCAACTTGTCTTTCAGCAGCCACATCCCAAATTTGAACATTTTCTTTTAAGTGATGATAAGAGTTTTCTACTGAGCCAAATGCTGCTGGGAGTAACATATGATTATAAATACTGTAAGCAGTTACACCTTGTTTTTCAATTCTAGAGGTATAGGGTGTACCTCTAAGTCTTCTTGATTTTGCAATTAAAAAAGTTTTCATATTTTTTTGAGCATTACTGCCATCTTATTTGATTTTTGTAAAGAAACTATATTAGTTTAATTCTTTAGCTTGTTTTCTCAGTTCAAACTTTTGTATCTTTCCAGTGGATGTCTTTGGTAGTGGAGCAAACACAACCTTCTTAGGAAGTTTAAATCCAGCAAGAGTTTCTCGACAAAATTTAATAATTTCCTCTTCTGAGCTTGATTTTCCTTCAATTAATTCAACAAAAGCACAAGGTGTTTCACCCCATTTTTCATCTGGTTTAGCTACAACAGCTGCTAGTGATACGGCTGGATGTTTTGAAATCGTATTTTCTATCTCAATAGATGAAATATTTTCCCCACCTGAAATTATAATATCTTTTGATCGATCCTGTATTTTTATGTAACCACTCGGATGAGTTACAGCTAAGTCCCCAGAATGAAACCATCCTCCATCCATAGATTTTTCTGTAGCTTCTTTGTCTTTAAAATAACCTTTCATTACAACATTTCCTCTAATCATTATTTCACCCATTGTTTTTCCATCATGAGGAACAGGCTTCATGGTTTCAGGGTCCATTACAATAACGCCTTCTGTATTGGGATACCTAACACCTTGTCTTGCTCTTATTTCGTTTTGATTATTTTGATCTAATTCATCCCATTCTTGATTCCATGCACACTGCAAGATATGACCATAGGTTTCCGTTAGACCATATACATGCATTACTTCAAAGCCTAACTTTTGCATTTTTTCAAAAATTATACTAGGAGGAGGAGCTCCTGCTGTTAATACATACACTTTTCTTTTTAACTCTTTTTGCTGATCCTGAGGTGCATTAGCTAACATATTTAAAACTATTGGTGCTCCACCAAAATGAGTAACTTCATATTTATCAATTAATTCAAATATCTTTTTTACATCAATATTTCTCAGACAAATTACTCGACCATGGATCATTGACATTGTCCAAGGATAACACCAGCCATTACAATGAAACATTGGTACTGTGTATAGAAAATTTAACTGATTAGGCATGTTCCATGCAACTGCACTTCCTGTTGCCATTAAATATGATCCTCTATGATGATAAACAACTCCTTTTGGATTACCAGTTGTTCCAGAAGTATAACCTAATGCTATAGCTTGCCACTCATCTTTTGGCATTTTCCATTTAAAATTTTCATCTCCAGAATTTAAAAACTCTTCATATTCCAAAGATCCAATATTTTTAGAATCGGTTAAGCCTGCATCTTTATCATCTATATCAATTATAGTAATTTTTGAATTAACTTCCTCTAGAGCTTTTTTTACTACATCATGAAATTGTCTATCTACAATTAGCACCTTCGCTTCACTGTGATTTAAAATATAACTAATTGTTTTTGAGTCTAGTCTTGTATTAATGGCATTTATAACTGCTCCAACCATAGGAATGGAATAATGCGCTTCAAATATTTCAGGTGTGTTAAAAGCCAAGACAGATACCGTATCACCTGTTTTAATTCCCAATTTATCTAATGCACTAGCAAACTTAATACATCTTTTGTAAACTTCACTCCAAGTGTATTTCCTACTTTCATAAACTACTGCTTCGTAGTTTGGATAAATATCTTTTGCTCTTTCTAGAAATGATAAAGGGGTTAATGGAACATAATTGGCTTCGTTTTTATCCAAATTTGTTTCATAAGGGTTCATTCTAATTAAATTTATAATTCATAATATAATTACTTCCAGTAGTTGCAGTAATATAACTGCTTTCTATCCTAGGAAGTACTCTATTAAAGAAAAAGTTGGCAGTTTGGATTTTGTCCTCATAAAAATCTTTATTACTCTCATATTCTTTGAAGGAAACTTCTAGAACTTTTAACCAAGCATGTCCGGTTGCAACTAAACCAAGAACTTTTAAATAATCGTTACATGCTCCACTTGCATCTTCTGGAGAATTTTTTATTTTTTCCTTCATCCAATCAGTAAATTTTGACAAAATATCAAGATGATAGTTAAGTTGTTTTACAAAAGGCTCGGCTCTTTTGTCAGTAATTTTAATCTCGTCTTTAACCAAATTTAGATAGTTTTCAATAATATCACCATTTTTATTGATTAATTTTCTGAAGACTAAGTCAGCAGCCTGAACTGAATTTGTTCCTTCATAAATAGGTGTAATTCTATTGTCTCTGTAGAATTGTTCAATACCTTGATCTTTAGTAAATCCGTATCCTCCATGAATTTGCATTGCTTCACTTGTTATTTCCATTGCATTATCGGTGAAAAGCGATTTAACAACTGGAGTCATTAATGAAACAAGATCTGATGCTTCTTGTTTTATTTTTTCATCAGAATGATTTAAGCTAACTTCAATTTGTTGAGACAGCCAGAAACTCAAGGCTCTTTGTCCCTCTATCATAGACTTCATACTCAAAAGTGACCGTCTAATATCAACGTGATCAATAATAAAATCTGCACCATTATTTGATTTTGAATTAAATGCCTTACCTTGTTTTCTTTCTTTGGCGTAAGTAAGGGAATTTTGGTATGCAATTTCAGAAATACCTAACCCTTGAATCCCAACAATAATTCTCTCCAAATTCATCATTGTGAACATAGAGTTAAGGCCTTTGTTTTTTGGTCCAATCATATAACCAACAGCATCATCAAAATTTAATACACATGTTGCAGATCCCTTAATGCCCATTTTGTTTTCTATTGATCCTGTTGAAACTCCGTTTCTTGGCCCAACTGATCCATCTTTATTTAAAACGAATTTTGGAACTAAAAATAAACTGATACCTTTTGTTCCTGCTGGTGAGTCTGTTGATCGAGCTAATACTAAATGAATAATATTTTCTGTTAAATCTTGATCACCTGAAGTAATAAAAATTTTTTGACCACTAATTTTGTAAGTTCCATCATTTTGATCTACTGCTTTAGTTTTTAGAAGACCTAAGTCTGTTCCGCATACCGGTTCTGTTAAACACATTGTGCCGCTCCATTTACCCTCAACCATTTTAGGTAAATAAGTATTTTTTATTTCATCATCAGCATGCCTTAACAAACAGTTATATGCTCCTATAGTCAATTCACTGTAAAGTTTAAAAGATAAACTTGCAGATGATAACATCTCATCAAAGAAAGTGCTTACTGTTTTAGGCATTCCTTGACCACCATATTTCGGATCACAAGATAAGGAAATCCATCCATCTTCTATAAATTTTTGATAAGCTTCCTTATATCCTGGCGGTGTTCTAACCACGCCATTTTCTAAAACAGCTGGAGTTTCATCTCCACTTTTTGCAAGAGGTAAGATTAAGTTTTGAGTAATTTTTGCTGCTTCATCTAAAATATCTTTAACTAATTCTGTATTAACTTCTTTATATTTTTCAATTTCATTATATTTTTTATTGTTCCTCAATTTATCAAAGAGAAACATCATATCATCTACTGGTGCGTTGTAAGTTGGCATAAGTATACTTTAGAATAAATGTTTAATTATTGCAATTTTGAAATTATCGCATCTCCCATCACTGATGTTGATACTTCTTTCATTCCCTTAGAAATAATGTCTTTAGTTCTAAGACCCTCATCAAGCACACCTTGAACAGCTTTTTCTAAACTATCTGCCTCTTTATCTAGATCTAAAGAATATCTTAAAGCCATTGCAAAACTCAGTATTGTTGCTATTGGATTAGCAATACCTTGACCTGCTATATCGGGTGCTGATCCATGAACTGGCTCATATAAAGATCTCATATTACCGTTTTTATCTTTGGCTCCAAGGGACGCAGATGGCAAGAGCCCTAGAGAACCAGTCAACATTGCAGCTTCATCTGATAACATGTCGCCAAAAAGATTATCTGTTACTATCACATCAAATTGTTTAGGATTTCTAACTAACTGCATTGCACAGTTATCTGCTAGCATATGTTTTAATTCTACATCACTATATTCTTTTTCATGAATTGCTTGCACTTCTTCTTTCCATAATTGACCTGCCTCCATGACATTCGACTTTTCACAGGAAGTAACTTTATTATTCCTTTTTCTGGCTAGATCAAATGCAACACGGGCTACTCTCTCGATTTCACTAGTAGTATAGACATGAGTATTAATTCCTTTTCTTTCACCATTATCAATTGGTTTTATCCCTCTAGGTTCGCCAAAGTAAATCCCACCCGTTAATTCCCTAACAAAAAGAATATCTAAATTAGAAACAAATTCAGGCTTTAAACTTGAGGCATCAACGAGTTGTTTAAAACAAATTGCAGGTCTCAAATTTGCAAATAATTTTAATTCTTTTCTTAATTTTAATAGAGCTCTCTCTGGTTTTTTTGAAAAATCAATATTATCCCATTTTGGTCCACCAACAGCACCTAGTATTACTGCAGCACTTTCTTGTGCCTTATAAAATGCTTCATCAGTTATTGGGGTTCCATGTTTGTCATAAGCAGCACCACCAACCAAATCTTGGTCAATTTCAAAATCCAAGGATTTATTTGAGTTAAACCATTCAATTATTTTTTTGACTTCAGCAATTACCTCTGGTCCGATACCATCTCCTGGTAATAATAAAATTTTTCTTTTTTTAATTTTAATCATTAAATATCCAAGGTTTTGCCTCTTTAATTTTATTTTCGTATGAAACTATTTTTTCAGATTTTTCTAGAGATAACGCAATATCATCTAATCCCTCTATTAGACATTTTTTCTTAAATTGATCTATTTCAAATTTTATTTCTTTATTACCAAAACTTATTGTTTGCTCAGGCAAATTTACAGAAATTTCCTCTTTTCTATTCGAGTACTCTGAAATTTCTTTGATTTGATCCTCTGAAATTGTGATTGGGAGAATCCCATTCTTAAAACAGTTATTATAAAATATATCTGCATAACTTGAACTAATTACACAAGTTATTCCAAAATCCATTAAAGCCCAAGGAGCATGTTCTCTAGAAGAGCCACATCCAAAATTCTTTCCTGCAATTAAAATTTTAGAATTATTATACGGACTATTATTTAAAATAAAGTCATCTATCTCTTTACCACTTTGATCATATCTCATTTCAAAAAATAAATTTTTTCCTAGTCCAGTTCTTTTTATGGTTTTTAAAAACTGTTTAGGAATTATCATGTCTGTATCTATATTGACGATAGGTAGATAAGCTGGAATACTTTTTATTGAGATAAATTTATTCATTTAATTTTGGTATTTTCTAACATCATCTAAGTTTCCAGAAATTGCAGCTGCTGCAGCCATTGCTGGACTAACTAAATGTGTTCTACCACCTCTTCCCTGTCTACCCTCAAAATTTCTATTAGAGGTAGATGCACATCTTTCTTCAGGTTTAAGCTTATCCGCATTCATTGCTAGACACATTGAACAGCCTGGCTCTCTCCATTCAAAGCCTGATTCTAAAAATATTTTATCCAGACCCTCTTGCTCTGCTTGTTCTTTAACTAAACCAGAACCTGGAACAATCATTGCATGTACATGTGATGCAACTTTTTTATCTTTTAATATTTTAGCTGCCTCTCTTATATCTTCTATTCTCCCGTTAGTGCAGCTTCCTATAAAAACTTTATCAATCTTAATATCTTGAATATTCGTATTTGGTTTTAATCCCATATAATTTAATGATCTGTTAATTGAATTTTTTCTATCTGGGTCAGTTTCACTTTCAGGATTGGGAACTTTACCGTCTATTTCAACCACATCCTGGGGAGATGTTCCCCAAGTTACCATTGGCTTAATTTGAGATCCATCTAACGTTAATTCTTTATCAAAGTTTGCATCCTTATCAGATTTTAATGTATGCCAATATTCTAAAGCTTTTTCCCAGTTTTCTCCTTTTGGTGACATTGGTTTACCTTTTAAATATTGGAAAATCTTTTCATCTGGTTGAATTAATCCTGCTCTTGCCCCACCTTCAATCGTCATGTTGCAAATCGTCATTCTTTGTTCAACACTTAGATTAGATATAAGGTTACCTGCATACTCAATCACATAACCAGTACCACCAGCTGTTCCTATTTTTCCAATTATCTGCAAGATGACATCCTTTGATGTTACGCCAATAGGTAATGAACCATTTACGCTAATTCTAAAGTTTTTTGATTTTTTTTGAACTAAAGTTTGTGTTGCTAAAACGTGTTCTACTTCTGAAGTTCCAATACCAAAAGCTAAAGCTCCAAATGCTCCATGAGTTGCAGTATGACTATCACCACAAACAATAATATTTCCAGGCTGTGTAAAACCTTGTTCAGGCCCTATGATATGGACAATGCCTTGTCTTTTATCATCCATTCCAAAAATCTCTACTCCAAATTCCTTACAGTTTTTGTTCAAAGTTTCAACTTGAATTCTCGAGTCTTCATCTGCGATACCTTTTGACCTGTCAGTTGTTGGAACGTTATGATCTGCAACAGCAAGAGTTAGTTTAGGGTGTCTTACTTTTCTGTTTGAATTTCTTAAGCCTTCAAATGCTTGAGGGCTTGTAACTTCATGAATCAAATGTCTATCTACAAACAAAAGTGATGTACCATCAGGTTGTTCATCAACTAGATGATCGTTCCAAATTTTATCGTAAGTTGTAAAAGGCATTTAGAAAAAAATTATTTTTTCTGTTCTTGATTTTCTTTCGGTTCTTCTGTTTTTACAGGCTCTGCTTTAACTTCTTCTTTAGGAGCTTCTGCTTTAACTTCTTCTTTAGGAGCTTCTGCTTTAACTTCTTCTTTAGGAGCTTCTGTTTGAGGATCAGTTGATGGCATTACGTTTTCCTCAGTCACCTCATTAATTTTAGTTTCTAAATCAATACCAATCGTCTTCTTAATTTTTTCAGCTATTCTAGCAGATTTACCAGTTCTATCTCTTAGATAGTATAATTTTGCTCTTCTTACTTTTCCTGATCTTACAACTTTTATTGTATCAACAATTGGGCTATATAATGCAAAAGTTCTTTCTACTCCCTCACCAAAAGAAATTTTTCTAACAGTAAAAGATGAATTGATATCTCTGCTCTTTTTTGCGATACATACACCTTCAAAATATTGAATTCTGTCTCTTTTACCCTCTGTTATCCTAACCCCAACTTTAACGATGTCTCCAGGGAAAAAATCAGGATGTTTTCTCTCAGAAATAATCTTGTTTAAATTTGATCTGTTTATTTCTTCAATATTTTTCATTTTAATTTTTCTTATATTTTTGCCACAAGTCTGGTCTTCGGTCGCGTGTTATAGCCTCAGATTGGGATAAACGCCAGTCTTTAATTTTGGCATGATCACCTGAAATTAGCACATTTGGGACCTTTTTTTCCTCCCAAACTTGAGGTTTTGTGAATTGTGGATATTCAAGAAGGCCATTCTCAAAACTCTCATCTCTTGAGGAATTAATATTACCTAGAATTCCTGGNATAAATCTTANAATAGAGTCTGTTACAACAAATGCAGCAACNTCACCCCCTGACAATATAAAGTCACCAATGCTAANCTCTTCAATATCTCTACTTTCTAGTATTCTCTCATCTACTCCTTCGAAGTGTCCACAAATTAAATTGATTGTTTTTTCANTCGAAAACTCTCTTGCAAGTTTAGAATTAAAAACTTTTCCTCTTGGACTTAAATAAAGGGTNTTTTCTTTAGCCTTGATATTTGCATCTAATGAATTTGCCAAAACATCTGCTTTCATAATCATTCCATTCCCTCCACCATAAGGAGTATCGTCAACAGTTTTATGTTTATCTAAAGCATAATCTCTTATGTTTACTGTTTCTAAATCCCATTCTTTTCCTTTTGACTTTCCAAAAAGGCCTTTACTCAAATAACCAGGAAAATATTCAGGATACAACGTAAATACTCTAGACAAAAACATTATTCTATTTAGCTTCTTCCTTCGGAGCTTCTGTTTTAGCTTCTTCCTTCGGAGCTTCTGTTTTAGCTTCTTCCTTCGGAGCTTCTGTTTTAGCTTCTTCTTTTGGTGCCTCTGCTTTTGGAGCTTCTGTTTTAGCTTCTTCCTTCGGAGCTTCTGTTTTAGGAGCATCTGCTTTAGCTTCGCCACCCTCATCAGTTTTCTTTCTATCTTTTTTTGGAATTGCTTTTTGAGGATTATTACCTTTTGCTGGCATAGGCATAATCTCATTTTCTCCTAATAATCTTGCAACTCTAGTTGTTGGTTGTGCCCCTTGACCCAGCCAATACTTAACTCTCTCAACATCTAATCCCATTCTTTCTTTTTTTTCTCTCGGAATTAGAGGATTAAAAAAACCTAATTTTTCTATAAATCTTCCATCTCTTGGAAATCTACTATCAGCAACCACTATCTTATAAACTGGTCTCTTCTTAGTTCCTCCCATTGATAAACGCATTTTTAACATTTGTTCTCCTATTTATTTTAATTGATTAAAAAGTTCTGGTGGTATGCCTTTATCCATCATCCCTTTTGTATTTCCTTTGGACATTTTTTTCATCATTTCTGACATCATCTTAAATTGCTTAAGCAATTTATTGATAGTGGCTACGTCTGTTCCTGAGCCATTAGCAATTCTTTTTTTTCTAGAACCATCTATAATCTTAGGGTTTTCACGCTCTTTTTTAGTCATAGATAATATTACCGCCTCGTTTTGAGTAATTATTTTTTCATCCACTCCAGCTTGATCCATTTGAGATTTAACTTTTGAAACACCAGGCAAAAAAGACATTATACCTTCAATACCACCCATTTTTTTCATTTGTCTTAGCTGAGTAAGATAATCCTCTAACGAGAACTGACCTTTTTTTAATTTTTCCTCTGTTTTTTTTAATTTTTCTTCATCTAGATCTTCTGCAGCCTTTTCAACAAGGGAAACAATATCTCCCATACCTAAAATTCTATTGGCAATTCTGTCTGGGTGAAAAACTTCAAAATTTTCTATCTTTTCACCAACTCCTAAAAATTTAATTGGAACATCTGCAACATATTTCATACTTAATGCTGCTCCACCTCTTCCATCGCCATCTGATCTTGTAAGAATAATACCTGTCAGATTAACAGTACTTTTAAATTCTTTAGCAACATTAGCTGCTACTTGGCCAGTTAAAGAATCTGCGACAAGAATTGTTTCTGAAGGATTTATAATACTTTCAATTTGTTTAATCTCACTCATCATTTGTAAATCAATCTGAGTTCTTCCGGCTGTATCAAATAGAATTACATCTGCTCCATTAAGATTAGCAGCACTAATCGCTCTTCTACAAATATCTGCAGGAAGTTGATCTTTGATGACTGGAAGCGTTATTATATTATTTTGCTCACCCAAAAGTCTTAGTTGCTCTTGTGCAGCAGGTCTGTAAACGTCTAGACTAGCCATCATAACTTTTTTCTTTTTGTTAGCCTCTAAAAATCTTGCTAACTTAGCTGTAGTTGTAGTTTTTCCAGAACCCTGTAACCCAACTAACATCACTGGAACAGGAGGTACTGCATTTAATTCAATATCAGAATTTTTATCCCCTAAGAAAGAAATTAACTCATCGTTAACAACTTTAACTACCATCTGTCCTGGTGAAGTAGACCTAATGATCTCTTGACCAAGAGCTTTGGGTTTCACTCTATTTATAAATTCTTTTACAACTTCTAAAGATACATCCGCTTCTAAAAGAGCAAGCCTAATCTCTCTTAAACCCTCATCTACTTGCTTTTCATCAAGCGAAGGCGCCTTTTTTAAAGAAGAAAATATTTCTTCAAATTTATTTGTTAAATTTTCAAACATAATCACATCCAGCAAGTATCGCACCAGTGGGCGAACTCTCGCTGACTGGTGTCGATCTCTTTGTTACCAAAGACACCGCAAATTGCTGTATTTTGCGGAAACGG
>FUFK010041085.1_pt1 | contig 18474 bp, 32 predicted proteins | sample 1021851 | NCBI WGS metagenome assembly FUFK01 (sample SAMEA51879418, study PRJEB19060) | metagenome
CCACAACGGACGTTCAAGAAAGTTGTAGAAAATAAATATGTTCAGAAAATTATCAACGAGTTAGATAAGAAACCAGCTTTTGACGTTGGCTCGATGGTAGCACTTCGCGCTAATGTTCGCCCTACTGATATACCCGATAGCCGAATTCTATACAGAGAGATGAAAGAGTTGCGACTAGTGCCTCTATTCGTTATGTCTGTGCTCGATTCAGTTGGGTCTTCAGCTAAAGGCGCACGGGAATATACAATACTTCCGGCAGGTTGGACCCGAACACTCAAAGTTCAAGAACGACACATCAAGAAAGCTAAATAATAATAAGGAGTTAGAAAGCTATGAATGATTACACTGATTACGTGGTTCGCACCTACATCTCAGGTTCAGTTGATGATGCACGCGAGCGTACGCAGGACGCAAACGAGATTGCCCTATTAGATTATACAGAGCGTTATCTGTTAGACCTCTACGCTAGTGGTCAAATGGTCGCCAGCTTCGACCGTGATGACGATATTCCAACGCTTACAATGGCCCAGCCTACGCAAGACCTTGGAATGTTTACGGATTCAGGACTTGCTTACACAACCTTTTGATATTGTTGAGGAAAAAAAAGATAAAAAAAAGTAAAAAAAATGCATTTTAGGGGTTGACGTTTGGCGATTATCGCCTATATTTACCNTGTTGGTTGGTTATTTNAGTTTATTATCTTTTATCACAATCGCCGGAGGCGCTAAAAAAATGACTGGTCTTTATATCTTCGCTCTCTTCGTCACCCCTTATATCTTCGCTGCTAAATCCAACGCTTGCTAATTTTTGTCACATACTTGTCACACAAAAAGTGTTGACCGGGCATTGTATTCTATGGTATAATGCCCTCACCCAATAACGAAAACAAGGAAAACAAAAAATNATGCAAGAGCACACACTAGCNATCNATTNTGACCTCGGCACCAACACTGTATCTGATTGTCTACCCGCTGATACCTTCGATGTGTCCGCGCTCAAAAAAGAGTCACCCGATGGTCCTGTGATGGATGTCGCTCCTGGCGATGCCGAGATTGATGCTCGCGCTCAGGAGCTTACCGCTATTGAGGATTATATTGCTAAGAATGGCGTGACTGTTCCGACTGCGGAGGACTTCAAGCCTAAAAAAGTATCCTGGCGAGGTAAGAAAAGCAAAAAGACAGACAAACAAGTAGCGTCGGAACGTCGTGGGCGTCCACGCACTAAGTACACCAAGACCATGACTTTCGTTATGGTGTCAGAGATGCAAGCCCTATTCGCTCGCGCCGGTCGTGGACGTGCTAAAGCTGGACAATTCCGTAAGACGTTCGAGATTCATCACACACACGTTGATACCGTTTCGGTTGGTAAGTGGACCGGCGAAGAGCTTATGAAAATGGCGAGCGTATAATGTTCGACTGGTTTGCGCCTACTGCAAATTGGGAAGCCGTTATTTTTGCCGGTGCCTGGTTTGTTGTTTCGGTCGTTGTATGTTTGGCAATTGATTATTTCGGAGAGTGATAAAAATATGATGTTACAAGAAAACCCACGGATGCCTTTCGAGGTTCTATTTCAGTTTATTGGTGAAGCGTTCCCTTCCGGTCGTTCTAACACTTACACAGAGGTATTCTGGGCTGAATCGGCTGANGATGTCCGCNNTACTGTTATGGCCGGCACCACTNCATCNCACATTCACATCGTCGAGATAAAAGAAAAGAAAAGTTAAATTTACCCCTTGACAGTCCGCGATTTTGGACTATATTTACCTTGTTCGTTGGTTCTTTTCTTCTGGAGGATAAAACAATTGACACCCGAGCTTGCTATCGTTATTTCTGGTTTGTTTTCTGGTTTGCTCTGTGGAGCAATCAGTTTTTTTCATGGTATCAAATTGGGTATAGAAATCGCGGAGGACAAGTAAATATGAATGAAATGCAAAAGTGGAGAGAGGAAGTCAAAAAGATGACTCTGCAAGAAAAACTCGAAGAGATGAAAAATCTTACTCTTGAACTCGAAGCGCACAATAGAATGCTCGAAGAGTTTGGTATCAATAGAACGGATATCAAAAGCCGGAGGCTACTACGGACAAAATTCGTAAATGGCCGATGGCAATTCTGTAATAAGATGTGCGAGGTAAAGCTAAAAGACGGCACAGAGCACGTTGTATCGCGTGAACTAGTATTCACAGCATTGCATCCGATGAGTGAACGCGAAAAGCGTAACCACAGATTAGTAGCTTGACAGCCTAAAAGAATAAAATTAGTATACCTATATTCAGTGATGAAAATCCTGCGGAGGATATAAAAATGGAAAGTCTAAAAAATATTATCTCTAACGTTCTTGATAATAATGAATCACTTTGTCTTGATAGCTCAGAGGACAAGAATACTCTGCTAGATTCTATCATGGATGCGCTAGACCTAGATGATACAACGGTTATCTCTATGCTTATAGCAGATGGTGCAGATGTTCAAGTAGATAATGATGGTCAATTCATAGTATACACCAATGTATACCAGGAGAACAATTAGATGAAAGCAATACCTTCATTTCGATTCGCTACCAATGCGCTATGGTATATACGAAAGCATAACCTAGACGCTAATATTCAATTCAATAAACGCACTGGTGAATATGATATTATACCATGGCTAGATTTCGAGAGTGTGTGGCGGTAGAATTAGCTAGACGCACATAGTTATTATGTGAGACAGAGCACACCTAAGCAATTGGCTCTATCAGTGATGGTGATTATAATTTGTTTTATTTTTGCACACTTAGTAGGGTCATGCTTTGGTATGTATTGAAGTGGGATAGAGTGGGATAAGAGTGTGCAACAGTAGACTAGCGAAATTATAGGTTAGATATAGTTCCCCTATATAGAGCAAATGTCAAAGAATCATACACCCCTTACACAAAAAGCCCATTTCACAGAGCGCAATGATTACGCGCACTTAGTTTAACATCTCTCTAAGGGGAGATAAAGGAGCGGAGACTAGCACATATGTCCAAGAATGTCAAGCAGAAAGTAGATCCTTATTCGACTATTAAGCAACTAGCAGGCGCTACACATGTAGAGGTACAGTATTTCTTGCCGTATCTACCGGCATGGCTAGCCGATGATAGCGACCCTATGCTAGCGGATATGAATTCAGTGTGCGCGGCGCTTATACTTTACTCTGTCGATGGTCAATATTTTGTACCAGGAGGAAAAAAATACACACATTAATTTTACAGTTGTGGATAATCTCTACAGTGTGTAAATAATCTACACCACAAAAAGTCTAAGGTGAGAAAAAAATACACACAAAAAGTGTAGACAAAATGCACACGTAAAAAATGTTGACAAGGGTACCCCCCTCCCCCTATCCCCGTAATACCCGGATAGTATGTCTCGCGACCCGCGTAGCGCGGTAAGGCGCNGCTAAGTGCAGAAACAACACGCGCCCAAATTTTTGAGATTTTAACTTTACCCCTAACTACTTATTACAAGGAGAATAACTATGGAATCAAAATGTAAATGCTGTAAATGCTGCACATGTGAGTGCGAGAACTGCTGCGATTAACTTTTCAAGGAACACTATAGGAGTGTAACACATGAAAATAAAAAAGTCAACACTTAAAACCATCATAAAAGAAGAAATAGAAAACTTAAGAAAAGAAGTGACCGATGATGATGCAATAATGAAAGCAAGACAACGAGGCATAGCAGACTACATGAAAGATCTTGAAGCCGATCAAGATGAGGAAGCTACTCGGGATGCTGCTATGAAAGAATTTGCCGGCAATGCTAAACTTATAGACGCATACGAAGACAGATACGAAGAGGCACACTATGACTACATGGAGAAAGCAGAACGTGATCTTTATTATGGAGGAATAGACGACTAATGACAGACATAAACACAGCACAACCACCCCTAAAACTATCAGAAATGGACCGGGTAAAAGATATGCAACGCGCTCTAATCAAATTAGGCTACCCCTTGGACCGATGGGGGGCAGATGGACAAGTAGGCGCTGAAACGCTTGCTGCCCTAGCAGAATACTGCGAGGATAAGAATCTGGGCTGTGAAACTGATCTAGACGACGGCATAGTTCGTAGTTGGCTTGTTGAGCACGTGTTAGAATCTGGCGATAAACTAATAATCCCAGCACACCCCTTAATTGAAGACGTTCGATACGACGAGTACGTCAAGTGGAACCGTAAAAACAAAATTTCAAAGATCGATACAATCTGCCTACACCAAATGGCATGTAAAGATAGCCATGAAAAGGGCTGGCACCGGTGGCGTAGGCTGGCCATTCATTGGGTTGTTACCTGCGGCAAGCACGCAAAAGCTTACCAGCTACACGATCTAGACCTTCGAGTGCCCCATGGTCACGGCTGGAATAGCCGATCCGTGGGTTTTGAGTTCGAAGGGTATTTTAGCGGCGTAGGCGTAGAAGAAAAATACTTTTGGAAACCTAAATCCCGTCCTAACCGCAAGCCAATGACACCTACACCAGAGCAATTAGAAGCTGGTTGTCAAGCGGTTAGAAACACCGTAGAGCAAATAAAGGCTATGGGAGGCGAAATTAAATACATTGGCGCCCATAGGCAATCCTATGGCAGAAAACGCTCTGACCCGGGTGGTCTTATCTGGCAAGGCGTGGCCCTTCCCATGATCCAAGAGCTAGGGCTGAAAGAAGCACCTACCCTGCACCACCATAAATTTCCAGGCAAACCTATCCCCGAGGCTTGGAATCCTGACAATAAGGGTGTTAAGTATTAGGTTAACCACTCCAAGTAAAAATCCTCTTCTTTTAAAAAATAAAGCCGTGTTTTGAATTTACCCTCCCCCATGTCCTCTGTAAAGACTAGCGGGTCTTCTCCGGTAAAATATTTGCCATCCTTGGCACCTTTATGATTATAAAACTCTGAGTATCTACCCCTATACACTGCGAGAGTTTCATTATCACCTACTCTAATTATCGCTAAAGATCCTATGACCATTGTGTATATACTAACAGGGCCTATAGGATAAGTCAAGTCTTAAGTGACCATATAGAAAAAAAATTTTCCGAACAAATTTTAAGATTTGGCATAGCTAGTGCATAATATAGGGTAGGAGGTAAATCATGGGAACTTGTATTTTATTTATTTTATTGAACGGAAGCGCGTGGGCAACTCCTGGATGCTGGCAAAGTGGCTATATGATCCAACCACAAGATGTGGTGTATACGCAACGGTTGCCCCAACTTTACACCACACAAGTATGGGCTCCACCACCAATGTGGGTTGATCACTGGCGACCCTGGGCGCGTTCTTTTAGAAACTGGGATAATTATCGATTCTCTCGACAACAACATCGTAGATGGATTCGTCACAAACGTTGGATCATGAGTCAAAGACCGCGAAGAGTGTATCCGCATCCCATACGCGATAGGCGTTGGCAAGAGCGCAGAATGCGTAATAGAAGGTGGCAAAAGCGTATGAGAAGGCAACAACGTCGTGAAAGGCGCAGAAATAGTCGATAAACCTTCCAAAAAATATTTCTTGCCGAACTTTTTACCCCAAACTTAACTATTTATTACGAAAATGGTATAATATTGCTGTTGATGGGAGTGCTTAAATGAAAATCACCAAAAAATATCTTAAACAACTCATTGTTGAAACGCTAAAAGAGCAATATGATGAAGAAGAGGGTGAAAAATTTTCCGTAGGTCAACTAATAGAGGTTGTTATAGATGAAGACGGCTATGAAAAAAGCATAGAAGTTTTCAACCCACAAAAAGAAAAATTTGATCCAACTCGTGGATATACTACATCAGCAAAGTTTTTAGCAAAAATAGTTGAAGTAGCTGAAGTTGAGTAGAAGACGACCAATAAAGGAACCAAAAATGAAAATCACCAAATCCAAACTTAAACAAATAATCAAAGAAGAACTACAAAACCTTGAGGAAGCTCCTGGAAGGTATAGAAGCTCAGGATATTACGGAACAACAGATGGAGACACTGGTGATCCTCGTTACATAAGACAAAGAGATTATTCTGAACCTAGAGGTCCTTCCAAACCAGCAAGGAAAATACCACAACTTCCCCCTAAAGAGAAGGCAGACAACAAGCTTCTAGATGATACCAGTCTTTTCGCAAGAATGCTTTTGGGTAATGGATACTCCGTAGAACTATTTGATCGCTCTTGGAGAGGATCATCAGACGGTGATGCACTCCTTGATGCCACAAGATACNTAAAANATNNTGACCGTAGTGGTGATTGGAATGAAATCAAAGCAAAGGCTGAAGAAGTAATTAAACGTGTTTCTAATGAGTTTATTGATAGAATTGATAGTGATGAACAGTTCAAGACCCGCCTTAGCGGTTCTTATAACGCTGAATACATGAAAGAACTGGCAGCTAAAAATGCGACAAGAGGACTACAATCGACCTACTAACTTAACCACTCAATAGAAAGGTGTTTCCTGTTATATTGACGTGACATTTCAACCCATTCGCCACTGGGCAACTGTTCTAAAAAGACCGGTGGTCCTTTGGCTCCTTCACCTCCCCAGTAAAAGAAGTTTTTTTGATAAACATCAAAGTAGTATCCCAAGAAGATAACAAATCTCGGCGCTTCGTCTTTGTACTTTATAAGAGCCAGGTCCCCCTTTTTTCGACCCCTTGCTAAAACCTTCATTCTACTCTAAATAGGCGTCATGAAGTATTAAAAGACCTAAGCCTTTGTTATTGGTGATTAATAACAAATAAAAAAGTAAAACCAACAAAAGCTCACTATTTATTGCACGGAGATTTTATACTATGAAACCAAAAGAAATATTATTAAGAAAAATTATCAAAGAAGAGTTTATGAATGTTGCCATTGAAAAAATGATTAAAGAAGAGGCTGGAAAAGTTAATTTAGATCTCGATGATAAAGCTGAAAGGGAACTTAAAAAAACAATTGAGGCTTTAATTAATAAATTTGACGAACTAGATTTAAGTATAGATTATCTAGCAGCAGTCATGTCTGGAATGGATACAGCTGGTATCGGCGCTGGTCAAAAAGCTCTCGGAAGAAGTTTCGGATCAAGAAAGGCGGGCGAGAAAAAACCAGAAGTGGTCAGAAGGACTACTTCCAAAGAACCTGGATAGCAATAATTAACACAGATAACGAAAAGCACAATAGTGTTTTTGAATTAAGCATACCTTCTTTCATCAAGGCATAAGTTAAAATGGCAAATGAGATATTGCCGACTCCGAAGCCCAGTAATTTCGAAGTCCAAAGTAGATTAGTTTCCTTCATCACCTCTCTGGTGGCTATTATGTAGAGAAACATAACCGGAAATGAAAAAAGCGCGGCGCTTAAGACTTCTTTACCCTTCCACCAATCACTCATGAATTGTAAATTAATGCTAAACCAAGCGAAAATATTAGCAATAAAATAATATATCATTCCTTTTATCAAAGTTTTTACCCTCCAGACTTCTAATTAATGTGTAAAAATTATTTATTGTCTCTGGAGGCATAATAACATATGAAAATTACAAAATCAAGATTAAAAGAAATTATTCAAGAAGAACTTCAAAATGAAGGAATTCTAAGTTCCTTCGCGGCAAATTTAGCTAAAAGAGCAAATAAAGATAAAAAAGAAACTAAATTTATTCCTCGTGAATTGACTGAAAAAGAAAAAGAAATATCGCAACTTATAAAAACTAATAAAGAATTAGTTGAGAAGGCCATCGAAAAGCTTCAAATGAGCAGTAATATTCTTACAAGCCCAGATGCTCAAAATGAAGAAATTGCAAATGCTGTAAAAGAAATGGACAAAGCGAGAGATGCATTAAACGCCTTGATCATTGCAAAACAGCCGGCTTATTTAAAGAGATTAGAAGAAGAAAAAAGAAGACACCCTGGTGAAGCACCTCCAGAAACTTTAGATGACTTAATACGAAGAGCCATGGCCGGCGGAATCGATCCCTATGGTGGCGGTGCAGAAAGATTTAAAAAAGAAATTATTCGCGCTGTTAAAGAAGAATTAGGACTAAAAGAAGGTAGCTACGGCGGCGATGGTCAAATGGCCGACAGTCAGCTTAATACAATAGTAAATCTTGCCACAAAATTAGACATGATAATCAGTGACGATACAAGACTTCCAAATTGGGTTAAGTCAAAAATCACTAAGGCTCTTGATTATATAAGCACTTCATTGAATTATTTAATCGGTGAAATTGCTGATGCTCAAGAAGAGATGATGGAAGAAAAAGAAAGAAAAACCATCCCATCACAAAGAGAAAAAATAAAAAAACAAGCAGAAAAAATAAAACGTAGCACAATAGACCAATATGGTAAAAAAGAAGGCACCTCTGCAGCATTTGCAATCGCTACCGATCAAGTGTTAGGAGAAACCTGACCAGACTTGATGTAATTTCCGTGTGAAATAATGAATAATATTGTATATTTAGACGAATTTAAATTAAAAAAGGATCTTGCTGAAGTTAGAGAAACTTTAGAAAGAGCGCGCTATCTAGTGACTATAGGTGTCGAAGTACCTGAGACTGTATTAGAAGACCTGCAGCTTTGGGAATTGGAACTAGAAGATAAATTAAAACAGTTAATTTTAGATTAAAAACTCAATAAAATTAAGTTATAATGTAGAAAACCACAGGAGGTTTATTTATGGCAACCAATAAAGAGCTGCAGCAGCAAGTGTCAGCATTAGAGAAAAAAATTACGCAAATTGCTCTTCGTAACTCAAGACTCGTTGACGAGATTTCCATCTTAAAAAATAATTATACAACTCTTGTAAACGAAGTTTCCGCACGATTTGAGGCGGTGCAAAAACGATTTCAAAAAAAATAAAAAGAAAAAAACAACATCAACAATAAAAAAATTTTTACTACTATGAAACAAAATATAAATATAGATTTAGCCAATGTAGATAATATTAAATGTGAAGAGTGTAGCGGCGAAACGTTTGTCCCTGTTTTTGTCATAAAACACGTTAGCGCACTAATGTCTCCAAACGGACAAGACACAATGGTCCCCATACAATTATTCAAGTGTTCTAATTGTGGTCATATTAATGAGAGATTCCTTCAGGGACTAACTAATTAATGCATGAACTCAAACAATTGGAACTCTTGGAGAAATTATTTAGAAGAACTTGCTGACCCTCAACACGTTGATGTATCCAGCTTGTTGTCTAAACCACATCTGTCCAAAGATCTTTGGACAAAAAATCAACAACTCAAACCAGAAATATTACACGCTGCTTTAAAAATTGCACGTGAGTATTTTGAAGATCTTCAATTAGATCCCAACATAAAAATTAAAGACATCACCTTAACTGGATCTCTTGCATCTTATAATTGGTCTGATGTATCTGATTTTGATTTACATATTCTTATTAATTTTGATGAGTTAGGTGATCGCGATCTTTTAGAAGATTATTTGAGACAAAAATCTAGAATTTGGAATATAACCCACAAGATATTAGTAAAGGGATTTGAGGTTGAGATTTATGTTCAAAACACTAGTGAGCCACATTATTCTGGTGGCGAATACTCTTTAATGAACAATCGATGGAACAAAAGACCAACGTTGAGTAAGATTAATATTGATTATCAAACTGTAAAAGAAAAATCAGCAAAAATAATGGAAGAGATTGACGATGCTTATGATATGTTTGCTGAAAAAGATTTTTTACAGGCTAAAGAGGCTGGAGATGCTATAATGGACCGTCTTAAACGCTACAGAAAAGCTGGGCTGGAGAGCGGAGGGATATACTCAGTGGAGAATTTAGTTTTTAAAGTTCTTCGAAGGAATGATTACTTAGAAAAATTAAGTAATGTCCGCACGGACTCTTATGATGCGTTGATGGGAGTTAATCAATAATTTAACTATTTAGTTTAAAAGGAGATATATATGTCATTCCCAAATTATAAATATGGAACAGGTCTTGGCAACGTAGGATCTTATCAAGCCAGTGGAAAACCATACGTTAGTGGCGCCATTGACGCGATGCAAGGCGGCGCCGTCAAAATCACTTTTCCAGCAGTAACTCGATGGATTTACGTTATAAATCATGAGGATTCTGGGGTTAGAGTGGGGTTTTCTGAACGTGGCGTACTAAATGATGGAAATTATTTTCAAGTTGGCGCATCTTCAGCAAATGGCGGCACACAAGCATCTGTACGTCTTGAGCTTAAAGTCACAGAGCTTTATTTATCAGGTTCAGAAAATGTAGATGTTGTAGCAGGACTTACAGGAATCTCCACAGAAAGAATTACTTCTATTTCCGTTTCGGGATCAAACTGGTCAGGCTCCATAGGTATAGGCTAGTGCAACATTTAAAAGAAAGCAATCAAACTTACATATGTCATGTAAAGTTTGCATGGAAAATATCACTATACATGATATTTTCCTCTTGTTTTCTCTTATTGCATGGTTTATTGCCTTTTATACCAATGCCACAACTATTTAATTTAGAAAATATATCTCGTAGAATGAGAAAATGGGATGCGTATTTAAAATTAAGGAAACTTAAATAATGAAGATTAAAATAAATATTCAAGAAGGCGCCATAAATTATCCCCAGTCCACAGCACCAATTGGTCGTCAATCCGTGGATACGAAAGACCCAGATCGCACAGAGCTTGCTGAAGATGAAAGCTTAGACGAAAAGCGCAAGAAGAAAAAAAAGAAGAAAAAGAAAAAAGGCAAAAAAGATCGCTGCTATCGTATTGCCAAAAGAAAGTATGACGTATTCCCATCTGCATATGCNTCNGGTGCNATTGTAAAATGTCGTCAAGGTAANATTTGGAANGGTATNAAAGAGGTNCTAAAAGAAGAAGAATANGCTCCTCACATGATGTANAATCCAGAAACTGGTGATAAAGTCATGACCAAAAAGCACGGTGAGCATGTAGACTTAGCAAAGAAAGGCTACACTCACGTCGACCCAGAAGAGATCGAAAAAGCCCTTAAGAAAGAGGGTGGCGCTGCCGGTCTAGACGCAATTGTTAAAATCACTGGTGGCGAAGAAAAAGAAGTTAAAATCTCACTTAAAAAAATGCCTAATGTTGGCAAGCACGAAAAAGGTGATTACATTCTTGACGACGATGAAGAAATAGAAATCGTAAAAGAAGGTATCACAGTTCACATTTCAGAGATCCTCGACGAAAAAAAAAAGAAAAAAAAGCGTAAGAAGTCAAAACGTAAGAAAGCCGGAACTGAATCAAGAAAAGAATCTTCNTTNAGAGACTGGTTTGGNCGNAAAGGNGCNAAAGGCAAGAAAGGCGGCTGGGTAGATTGTAATGCGCCTGACGGAAAAGGTGGATACAAAGCCTGCGGNCGTNAANAAGGCGANAAAAGAAAGAAATATCCCGCTTGTCGTCCCACTCCTGGTGCTTGTAAAGAGCGAGGTAAGGGAAAAAGCTGGGGCAAGAAAGCAAAAAAGGGGAAAAAAGGATGAAAATCACAAAAAAACAATTACAAGAGATTATTAAAGAAGAGATATCAGAAATATTCAGCCTGCGAAGTCAACTAGGACTGGCAGATCCGTATAAACCAGCCGATGGAGACGAAAATTTTAATAAGCCTGGTCATGTTTCTAAATTTCGAGGATTCTCCAGGGCAGGTGCAGAGGTGGGCACCAGAAAAAACAAAAAGCGTTCTCCCAGCGCAAAAGATATGGAACTAATAAAAAATGTTTTATCGGCGCACGCTCCAAACATTGATAGTAAAAAGCGTTATTTTCAACTAAAGCAAAAAGGAGAGTTCCCGCAGGGTCAAATTTTTATTGACTTTGTTGATTACAACCCTGGAACTGGTGAAGATAGAGCCTGGGTGTTCGAACCTAGAGATCCAAACACTCTCTATAAGGTGCCAATTGCAAAAGGTCCAGATGCTATGCAAAAACAACTAGCANNCAAAGCCAATAGACCGGAATTTAAGGACTAAAAACAATGAAACTTTTCGAACTAAAACAGATTATTCGTGAAGAGATGGACAATCTACTGTCCGAGGGTCTAAAATTCCATTTAAATAACAAAATTCGTGTAAATGAGAACATTTTTAGACCAGGATCTACCAAGTATTTCGAGTTATTTGCTGAAGTTCGTGAATTATCCAAAAATGGGCTCTATAAATTGGACGAAAACGAAAAATATTGGATAAATGAGACTGATATTGGTGAATTTGCGCTTTATGAGGGCCAAAAAGTGCCTCTTGACTTCCCATTACCCCTTGATGAGAAGAAAAAGAAGGCAAAAAAGAAGAAAAATCCGCCTCTTAACAAACCAACCCGTAATACGGGCGGCGGAAAGAAGTATAAAGTGTTTGTAAGAGACAAAAAGACTGGAAATATCAAAAAAGTGACCTTTGGAGACTCAAAAGGTGGTCTAAGTGGCAACTGGAACGACCCAAAGGCACGCGCATCCTTTGCAAAACGCCATAAATGCGCCCAAAAGAAGGATAAAACCTCCCCAGGATACTGGGCTTGCCGAGCACACAAGTATTTTGGTAAAAATGTCCCCGGTAGGTTCTGGTAGTGCGTGAATTTCCATTTGAAGAGGTAAAACTGACAGAAAACAAGGTTATTCGCATATTTGACGCTGAAAACACATCACATAACGAGTTAATTTGGCATAAAGACCGTGAAGATCGTGAAATAACAGTAGAACAGTCAAAAGATTGGCATTTGCAATTGGAAAATCAAGTTCCAGTCAAATTAGAGGCTGGTCAGACACATTTTATACCCGCTTATACTTGGCANAGACTACTTATGGGTAAGGATTTATTAATTGTGGAGATTCTCAAGAAGTGATCAAGTTTAAAGTCTCACCAAAAATGGCGAAGTATCTCAAAAACCATCCTTATATGGAACCTGACGGCCTTCAAGAAGAACGACTTGAGGAAAAGTTTTCTGAAGAAGAAAGAAGAAAGCGAGCCAAGAAGTGCGACAATCCGAAAGGCTTCACAATGAAGCAGTTTTGTAAAAATCAAAAAACTCGTTCTAAAAAAGGCGAGAGAACAAATGAAGGCAAAGATCCCAAAAANGGAACAGGNAAAAAACCAAAAGGTTCTGGTAGAAGACTTTATACAGACGAGAATCCAAAAGACACTGTAAGTGTAAAGTTTAGAACCGTTCAAGATATCAAAGATACTTTATCAAAAGCCTCGTTTAAATCAAAATCACACAAAAGACAATCACAAATAATAAACCTCATACATCAGAGAGCAAGGGCGGCATATAGAAATGCAAAAGACCCAAAGGTTAAGAAAAGACTTAAAAAAGCATTTGATTATGCAAAAGAAAGAAAAGAAGCGTCAAAGCGAAAAACAAAAAGAATGCAAAAGGAGCAAAGTGAGCCGTTCCAAAAAGCAGTTAAGAAAAATTATAGGAAAATGAAAATACGCCTGATCGGAAAGGGCGGAAATAAATATGTTTCACCAGGAATGACAAAGCCATCATATGATAGAGCAAAGTCGGCACCCCCTGGTTTTGGCGGTAGCTTGGAGGAAGCCGCCAAAGAAAAGTAAAGCATGTCCTGCAATTTTAAACCAGGAGACTTGGTTTATTTCGACTTTCTTCATACAATCGGAGTTGTTGTAGAGACAAGAGAAATAACGGAGTTCACTTATGAAGAGTTTGACACTGATGATAGACTTTATGATGTTTTAGTTTATTGGGTGGATGGTGAAGCTTTTTGGTGTTTAGAATTTACATTAGAACACCTTTTATAGTAAAATAGACTAATTATGGTAATGAAAAATCTTTTTGAAAATTTTAAATATTTTCTCACTGAACAAAAATCTGTTTATGAAGCAGAGCTTCTTGTCAAGGCTGAATCTGCAACAAAACTTTATGGTCGTGTATTTGAGGCCATTCGCGGCATTGAGGGCGTTACTGTTATACGTGCTGGTGAAGGTGGTATTCAGCGTGATCCTCAAAACAACAAACTAATGAATCTTTACCTTCGCTTTTATGTAGAACCGGGAAATGCGCTCACATATTTACAATTAGTCGCAGAGAAAATTAGCACCATGAAAGACGCTGACGGCGACCGGATTATATCAACCCGCATTATAAAACTACCAGAAAAAAAAGATAAACAATACACTTAACCACATAAACTTATATTTATTATATGAAGATGAAAAGATTTCTTCTCATTAGTCTAATATTATTATCCTCCTGTTCCAGTAAAAAAGAACCAGTCGCTGCTAGTCCTGTGCCTGCAGTTCCCGATACCAAAGATGTTGTTGACATTGTAGTTGAAGAAGACACGTATTCTATATGGCAAGATCCGTGTGTAAAATGCGACTGGTACTTTTGTGAGGACTTAAGTGAAGTTTGGCGAAAACAAATATGTGTGAATGAGTGTGATGAGCCGAATACCATAGTTTTTCAAGGTGAATGTGAACAACAACTTGAATGCAATCCAACTCAATATCTAATAGAAAAAGACGCTCAATGTTTAAATGAAGAAGGTGAACCTGGAATACAAGATAAAGTTTGTGTTAAGGGACTAATACAGTATACCGAATGTATTGTTAATTGCACAGAAGAGATTTGTGATGGTATCGACAACGACTGTGATGGTGAAATAGATGAGGGACAATTAAATAATTGTGGATTGTGTGGTCCGGTACCGGCAGAAGTTTGTGATAATATAGATAATGATTGCGATGGTTTAACAGACGAAGATTTAGTGCAGGCATGTTCAACTGCTTGCGAAGACGACTTGGAATATTGTATACAAGGCCAGTGGTTTTGCACGGCAAAACAACCTTTTGACGAGATTTGTGACGGGCTTGATAATGATTGTGACGGTGAAATCGATGAGGATATAGAATGTTTTTGCACTGAAAAAGATGTTGGAATATTAGCGCCCTGTGGTGAATCTCCGTTGGTTTGCGGCGAGGGATATAAAACTTGTGAATGCGAAGACCAAACTTGTACAAGTTTCAAGATGAGTGATTGTCTTGCTACTTGTCACTGGTTTCCTGAGTTGGTATTACCAGATACAAAATGCGATCCATATTTAGGAACTGTGGCACCGGAAGATTGTAATAATCACGATGACAACTGCAATCAATTAGTTGATGAGGATTTGTTTTCTATATGTTATAGTGGACCTCCTGAAACTCTTGGTGTGGGTATATGCAAACCTGGAAACTTTTACTGTAACAAAGGAGTCTGGGGTAGTGATTTTGATAATGGAGCATTTGTAGCCGAGTTGTGTATGGATGAAGTTATTCCTATGGATGAGGACATATGTAATGGTGAAGATACAAACTGCGATGGTGTAATAGAAAAGGAACTTGAACCTACCGATGTTCTTCTTATTGTTGATATGTCTGGATCTATGCTTAATGATATTAATGCAGTGCTCTCAGCACTAAGTCAGTTTGCTGTTCACTACAGCGATTCAGAAATTATAAAATGGGGCCTCGTATTGATCGCTGTTGACGAATATGATGCCGGCTTAACTAAAAATGTTGAAAAGTTAAAAATAGAAATCAATCTAACTGATTTCCAGAGTTTTATGGCTTCATTTTCAAACATAGACACAACCCAGATGGATGGTGGAGATGAGCAAAGTTTAGATGCTATCTATCTTTCGCTACAAAGTTTAATCGGTAACGGCACATTTGATATTAATTCTGCAGCGTGGCTTGAAAATTGGGGAGGTGTTAATCTTTCAGAACCTGAAAAAGAAAACTGGAATATAGAGTGGAGAGAAAACACTAAAAGAGTAATAATAGTTTTTACAGATGAAGAACCTCAAAGTTACTTAGTTCCAAAGATAACACAAAGCGATGTTATAGACTCAATGAAGGCCGCACCTGAATTTAGCTTTTATGTCTTCAGTGCTGGTTTTGGAAATGCTTACTGGGATAACATTGTCGATTCACTCCCAAAAGCAAAGAAGTTTGATTTAGTCCNCACCGCCGAGCAAATGTATTCTAANCTTNTNGANATCCTNGATGAAACTGCCTGCGACGAAAACTAACTCTTTAACTATTTATTCCCTTATGTTATAATAAAACCTCATTTGGAGGGTTTTATGATTTCAGATATTGTTGTAGATTTACANTATGGTGATTGTGGAAAAGGAAAGGTNACACACCANNTNTGNAGAACNGGAGANTANACACATGTTATNAGATANAATGGNGGNTGNAATGCNGGNCACACTATCTTTCATNNAGGGAAAAAATTTNTTACTCATCACATACCTGCCGGTGTATTTTTTGGCATTCGGTCCATTATTGGTCCGGGGTGTGTCGTCAACGTGGAACANTTTTTCAAAGANATTGAAGAGCTNAAAGNAGGCGGTATTGATACAGATGGTCTTGTATTTATCGCTAAAAATGCTCACATTATTACGCAAAACCATATTGAAGAAGAAGCAAGAGAAACAAAAATAGGCACAACTAAGCGGGGTAATGGTCCCGCTTATCGAGATAAGTTTGCCAGAACTGGTGTTAGAGCCGAAGATATCCCAGAGCTTCGCCCTTATCTAATGGATTTGTATGAAGAACTTCATGAGCGTTATGCTAACCCAATAATTCTTTTTGAGGGCGCCCAAGGATTTGGCCTAGATATTGATTGGGGATGTTATCCTTATGTCACTTCATCAAACTGNATTTCTGCAGCNGCNNTNATGAATGGNGTACCNCCACAAACAGTNAGAAATNTTTATGGTGTAGCAAAATCNTATGAAACTTATGTTGGATCTAAGAAGTTCCAGCCCGCAGGTGAGGTGTTCAATAAAATACAAGAAGAAGGTCAAGAATACGGGGCGACTACTGGTCGCGCGCGGCAAGTTAACTGGATGAACTTAAACTTTCTACAAAAAGCGATTAATATTAACGGTGCAACACATGTTGTTTTTAACAAAATGGATGTTTTAGAAAATGTCGGNCANTTTGCTNTTNATGAAAATANCACTCTNAAACGCTTNATTGATTCTAAACACATGGAAGAATATATTACACAAAGATTGGACAATGTGCCTTTTGTTAAGTCTGTTGTTTTTTCTCGTTCCCCTCACAAGGTCTAAACTATAATGATCAACTAATTAAAATATGAAGAATATCCGCACATATGCCAACGATTTATTAGAGTTTTTTCATCAACGATACAAACTTCAAAATAAACCCACCATAATCTTCGCACAAGACAAGCAAAACAGTATGAAACCTTTTGGTAAAACTGCACATTATGACCCAGCAGAAATGTCCATAACGGTATATACAACCGGTCGACACATGAAAGATTGTTTGCGCTCTCTTGCTCATGAACTAGTTCATCATTTACAGAACGAAAGAGGAGATTTAATGAATATGGGGCCTACTGGTCCAGGATATGCTCAAAAAGACCCACATATGAGACAAATGGAAAAAGAAGCATATTTACTTGGGAATATGTGTTTCCGCGATTTTGAAGATGATAGAAAGAAACAACTTGGAGAAACTAATTATAAAAATAAAGACACCAAAGGAGAACAGAAAATGTCTTACAAAAACTGGAGAAATAAAGAATTTGGCGAAATGCTCATGGACAAATGGGGTTATAAGCCGAAAGAAAAATCATTCTTAAGCGAAGGAATGGCTACTTACGATTTATCTAATGCTGACTATGCAACTGCTCAACTAGAAGAGGCTCCTGAAGAATTAGATGAAGAAGAAGAAAAAGAAGATACATTAGAAGAAGCTCATCCGATGTCAACAGAGGCAAAAGAAGAGGNCCTTGAAGATCTAGATGAAGCCGCGCTTCGAGACGCTGTTCGTGATATTCTAGAAGAAATTTCTAAGGATAACTAATGAAAGTTGATCTAAGAANAATGACCAGAGACTTTTTGATAGGAGAAGTTAAAAGCAATCCTACTGCTCGTGCTTACGTCGAGTCTGTTCTTCGTATCTTAGACGAAGTACGACCAAAAAGTCAAAGGGAAAGTAGGCAACTATCNGTTGCTCGTCAAAACTTACTTGAAATAAAAAGAGTTGTTAGAACTCTCGAAAATAAAATCTCACTCCTTGAAGAGCAAGTGCGTGTATTGGAGGAAGGTAAAGAATGAAACTAATATTAGAAAGATGGAGTAAGTTTATAAATGAACAAAAAGAAGATGTTCTTTTTCCAGACTGGCTTTTAGCAAAATTAGATCGTGTTCATGGCAAACCAGGACAAGGTTCTGTTTTTGCTATGCCGGCTGAACAAGTAGCGGCAAAAGTAAAAGATATTGTTGCGAGCGAGCCAGACTTAGATAAAACAGCAAACACTAGCGGGGTTGTATCTAAAACTGTTCCGAATATAGGCTATGATCTAGTTGCAAAAGTTGTTAACGGTAAGCCAGTAGACCCGAAGGGTGAAGAGATAACTGGTGAAATAACAACAGTAGAAAAAGAAGAAGGTCGAGAAAAGGTAAAAGTGACAGCAGTTGTCACAGATAGACCACTTTCAGATTTTTCCACTGATCAGCTAACTGTAA
>FUFK010067407.1_pt1 | contig 18472 bp, 19 predicted proteins | sample 1021851 | NCBI WGS metagenome assembly FUFK01 (sample SAMEA51879418, study PRJEB19060) | metagenome
TTTTCCGTTATGGGCGGTTTAGCCACAGTCGAAGCAACATTGTATCAGCAATCAATTGAGGATCTTATATTGCTNGTTGATGAAGCGCCTTCATCNGGGGCATCCAATTCTTGGCAAAATGGTGGAGAGATGGAAACAAATGGTTTAGAGCTTGCTCTTGGGTTAAATCCAACCAGCCTTGTTGACTTAGGTGGACTTGATTGGAATATGCATATGACCTACTACACAAATGAGTCTGAAGTAACNAAGCTTACAGTTGATCCATATAACTATGGTGGTTTTGCGACGTTTCTTGGGACCTATAGNATTGAAGAAGGAGTTTCTCCAACTGCAATTGTTGGTGCTGACTATGATGCAGATGGAAACCACATAGAATTAGGTAATGAAAACCCTGACTTCCGTCTATCTTTTAGGAATTCACTAAGTTTTGGACCTTTATCCCTTTCGTTTCTCATAGATCATAAAGAAGGTGGGCATGCAATTAATCTTGCTAACTTAATTTATGATCTTGGTGCTACGACAGCAGACTATGAAGAAAATGGATCAAGAACAGCTGTTCTTGGTGGCGGTTCAACAGCCCCGTATGTTGAGTCTACAACATATACGGCACTAAGAGATCTCAGTCTAACTTATTCATTGCCAGCAGGTTTAACTGAAGGTTATGGTTTAAGTAATGTACAACTTGGTCTAGCCTTGAGAAACTGGTGGATGGCTTCTGACTACACAGGTTTAAGTCCTGAAGTAAGTCAGTTTGGTAATGAGGCTGTGGGTGGATCTGTTGATACAAACCCATTCCCATTATCAAAAAGTATGTATTTAACATTATCAATGGGATTCTAATCCGAGGAGCAATTAAATATGAAAACAATAAAAAATACAATGATGAAGATCCTGCCAGTTGTTCTAGTCTTATTCTGGACAGGATGTGAAGATCTAGATTTCCCAGATCCTAATAACCCAACTAGTGATACTGCAACAATACAATCGCTTGTCACTGGCGCTGAAGCGCAATTGCGTTCCGGTTTTGGTGTTTGGATTCGTGATCTTTTAGTAGTAGGACGTGAAGCATATTACTTAGAACCTGCTGACCCCAGATATACAGGTGAGCTTCTGCATGGCCCTGTAGANCCAGGTGGATTNTTGTGTTATACTCCTTGGGCAGCAAACTATAAAGTAATGAAGAACTGTCAAACGATATTATCTAGTGCTGATGCTGATGCCGGAGCAAAAGGGTTTGCACAAACTCTTAATGCATACTGTCTCATGCGTGTATTGGCAATGACTGATGAGAANGGNGCNCGTCTNAATTACGATGGCGATATTAATGTAGCTGTAGCATCAAAAGCNGAAGTTCTTGCTGAAATTGAAAACCTTCTAAATTCTGGGAAAGATAATCTCGCCCAAGCAGGTGATGCTTTTTCTTTTTCTCTTTCTAGTGGTTTTGATGGCTTCAATACTCCTGCAACGTTTACTCACTTTAACCGTGGTTTAATGGCGCGTATCTCTGTACTTCAAGACAAATGGGTGCAAGCACAAGAAGCGTTAACATCTGTAGATGCATGGATGAATGGTGGAGATCATGATGCAGGCGTATATCATGTGTTTAGTTCAGGTGCCAATGATGGTGATAACCAAATGTTTGAGGATCCAACTGCTGCGACTCTGAAGTTAATGGTGCATCCATCCTTTTTAACTGATGCACATGATGGTGATTCAAGAGTATCAAGCAATGTTCTTGTNCGTGAAGATACTATAAGGTANGATGGNTTAGAAAGTTACCTTGCTCCAACTCTCTANAATAGTTCATATGATCCTGTACCAATGATGAGAGCAGTCGAACTTCAGCTTTTACAAGCAGAAGTACACATTGGTAATGGCGATTATGCTGGTGCGGAAACTATTATGAATGCTATTCGCGCTGATGCGGGAGCTTCTGAGTATAGTGGCACTGACGCTAGCAATGCTGTTGATAGGGTCCTACATGAAAAAAGATATTCTTTATTTCTTGAGGGTCATAGGCTATCGGACATGAGACACTATGATAAAACTGGTGAACTTCCTTTGGATCGTACAGATGGTGAAAATCCTGATACAGTTGTGACTTTCCCAATACCGGAAACTGAAACTCCTGGTTAAGGATAGATAGTTTGAAAATGTAAAAAGGCCTCGGAAGAGGCCTTTTTATTATAAAAGTTAAAAGGATATCAATCATGAATAAATTCATTTTTCTAAGCTGTACTTTAATGTTCTTCTCTTGTGCACAAGACAATATAATTGTTCCCGACCATGTGCTTTCAGCAGATCAAAAACACAACAAATTCAGTAAGCTTATACCGCCAGTACTTCGAGCAAAGTCTGGGGATGTTATCAAAGCGGACGCATATGAAGCATCTGATAACCAGCTTCATCGAAACGCAACATTAGATGATCTNATAAATATAGACTTTGGNCCAATCCATGCTATGACAGGTCCAGTTTACATCGAGGAAGCTGAAGTCGGTGATATTTTGGCAGTAGACCTGCTGGAAGTTGAGCTACATGATTATGGCTGGCAGGCAATCGTTGGTGGGTTCGGATTTTTAACTGACAGATTTCCAAACCCTAAATTAAANATCCATGAAATAGATATTGTTAATAAAACTACAATGTTTAATGATAAAATAAAGATTCCNTTAAAACCTTTTCCTGGAATTATGGGCGTTGCTCCTGATACGGAAGAAATGCTTTCAACTATTCCTCCTAGAGCTAATGGTGGGAACATGGATGATCCAAGTCTTGTTGAAGGTACAACTGTATACTTTCCTGTTTTTGTAAAAGGGGCTTTATTTTCTATNGGTGANGGACATGCAGTTCAGGGGTATGGAGAAGTTTGTGGATCAGCNATTGAAGCNCCAATGACATTCACCTATCGTGTTCGAGTAATCAAAGACAGGCCGGCAATAAAAGAGCCTCAATATGAAACGGATGAATATTATGCTGTTACTGGGTTTGGTGAAACCATTGACATTGCAACTAAAAAAGCTGTGAACTATATGGTAGATCATTTAAGTACCAATTATAATGTTTCTGAAGAAGATGCATATATGCTGTGTTCGTTGGCCGGAGATTTGAAAATAGCAGAAGTAGTTGATGTGCCAAACATGTTAGTGACGATGCATTTTCCAAAAACAATTATTAATCAGTTTTAGGTGATTAGGAAAATTACTTATTGACGACTGCTTCAGATATTTGGATATTTCTACTGCTTAAATATTTGTTTATATATGTCCAAATATCTGTATCGTTAGATATGATCTCTGGTGGGAAAACCCCGTTTTTACNGTATCCTNTTTCAAGTAAGTAATTCACCGTAGCTGTTGCCGTATAACCAGTTGTTCTAGCCATTGATGATATTGAAGTTGATCTCTCTGTNTCATCGTACAAGAAATAATTATGAGACTCTGATTCACATTNAATGTGAACATCTAGGACNGTGAATTCTTTTTCNCCAGGATTTAANTTCCATTCTTCNAANAANTTTTCTAATGTTTTTTTATTACTAGGTTGGATTATTTTTGATTCAAATTCGCTTTTGATTAAATCTGCATGACCAGGGTAACGAAGTGTTTTTTCCAACATGTTNGGNATATGGCTCATTGTAGTAAGTATTGATCGCAATCCGTCAGAATTAAATGCTTCGAGTTTCCCAACTTCATCATATTCTATTTCAACTATTTCTGATAAGGCCGGTAAAGTAATTAATTTTCCATCCCTCATAATTCTGGCAGGCCTAGTGTATTCTTCAATGACATCAATTGGAGAAAAAGGGGCCTTGTAATTATAGGGAGGCGTAGGTTCNATCGGTAAACCTCCAACAAAATATTGAAAGCTTAAAACCTTTTGATTTTTATTTAGATCGCCTAATATAAGATTTGGTATCCCTGGAGCAACTCCAGCATCGTAAATAACAGTAACTTTGTTCTCCTTAGCTAAAGAATTCAGTAACATAAGATTTTCACTTGCAAAGGAGATATCAACAATGTCTTTTTTGCATTTTATAATCTTTTGAACAGTTTCAAAACCAAGATTTCCTGGAACCGCTACAAGTACAAGATCGCTTTTGGAAATAAACTCAGTTAATTGATCTGTGTCATTTAAATCAAAACATGAAGTAACAATATTTCGATTTAACCTTTGGACTTCTTTTAATGCTTCATCATTAAAATCTGTAAGAAATACGCTATGTTGCTTTGCAAGATCTAGCGCCATTGCTTTTCCAACTAAACCNGCTCCTATTTGAGCTACTTTAGCCANTATAATAGNATCTCTTTTAAACGTGAATGAAAATGCAATATNCCTGATTCGTATCTTTNTGATATGATTCCATTTTTAAATCCNTTTGCTTCATAGCTNGCCTGAACTGATTCACATATNTCAATATCCTCTNTTTGAATAATATCACTAAAATCTAAATCCNTTTGAANTTGTTTTTCATCTATCTGTTCAAAGTAATANTCNAAATGGACCGAGCAATTTTTTTCATCAATAGGCTCTACAATATTAGTTTGCAACCTCCCTGGGGCAATATTCAAAATCACATTTGGGAAAATGGTAACATAATATGCTATTAGNTCTTCAGATGAATCATTTTTGTAGGGATTAAGNTGCGGGTCAATCGAACACCATTGTAATGAAAACTGATCATGTATCTCAGTTTTGTAGCTTTTATAATTAATGGTTTTGTTTAATTCAGGGTGTACTATAGGGATGTGCAACCCCTCCAAATAATTATCCATATAAATTTTCCAATTACAGGAAATGTTATAAGAATCACGTTTATAAAATTGATAACTACTAAAATTTCTTTTATTTATACGTTTGTCAAGCTTCTCATAAATGGACTCCAATGGATTACACCTTTTGTCAAAGTTTATGAACATAAGTCCATTCCAAACAGATACATTTATTTCTTTTAGGTTGAAATCACTNTTTTTGAGTTCTTCCTTATCAAATCCACGAGCATTCTTAAGCTTTCCTTCATTTGTGTAAATCCATCCATGATATTGACATTGAAATTGCTGATAACAATTATTTTNATCTACGATCGGCCCGCCCCTGTGCTGACAAATATTAAAATAAGCTTTTATTCTATTTTCATCTATGCGAGTAATAATAATTGGTTGTTTAGTAATTGTAAGTTTTATCGTATCTCCTATATTAGGTATTTTTGATTCTGGTCCAACTAGCTGCCATGAATTAANAAATATCTTTTCAATTTCAACTTTAAATTTTTCAGATTGACAATACCAGGTGATTGGAATGGTAGTATTTAAATGTTTCATTTAAAATAATGTAATCTCAACTTGTTAATCTTAATAAGGGTCTTGTCAAGCAAGTAGGACCTCCTGCGCCTTTTAATGATATTTCTGATCCATTGTAAGTACTTACTTCAACACCCTCAGCTTCAAGCTTTTTCTGAGTAATTGGATTGCCTTCCAGCATGATCACTCTACGTTTTGCCATTGCCAATACGTTACAACCCATAGAGTAATACTCTTCATCTGGGACTTCAATTAATTTTATATTACTTTCAATGAGGTATTTCATGAATGGTACCGGAAGTAATTTAGANTACACTAGAAATAAATNATTATCAATTGGAGATAAATTACTCATTAGATGTAANCAGTCTTTTGGTCCNCTCCAATGAGGTAAAGCAACTGATATTACTTTTTTTGCNCGATTACCTAATATCTTTTTGAATTGANGAATTCCTTCTGCATTTGATCTGTAGCCTTCTCCAANTGCAACAGTATGTTCATTTATCCATACAATATCTCCGCCTTCAAGAGTACCTTNGCCCTCAATTTTTCCTATAACNGGGATGTCAATTGATTGAAAAAACTTTTCAGCAAAATCAGGTTCTGAAGAACGATNAAACTTGCCCATGTTGCACAAGATNAATCCGTCATCNACCATAGTGCAGGGGTCGTGTGTGTAAATTGAATCTAAAGTAGTNTTTTTATTACCTGGTAAATAACAACTATCTGAACCAAATGATTCTATCAGTTTTACAAATGAATCATATTGNGCAACAGCCAAATTGAAATTGGGCGGGTTGGAATAGTTTAATTTCTTTGATTCCTTATCACACTTATCTTGGCTCTGGAATGCATCTTTGGGGTGTTTTAGGAGAACACGCTTAACATCATTCACCATGCTTTGGCATCCGAAGGATACCATTATTCAATCCAATGAACCTTCTACGCAAGTTGTTTCAAAACCACCACGTATATTGTAAATAGTTGTTATCATAATTCTATTTGTTTTCAAAACATTACGAAGATCAGAATAGATTTTCTTGGTAGCTGCTTCTTGATAAATACCCACATTACGAAAACTAACGAAATAATACTTTAATGATTTTAATTCAACACATTTTCCCCCTACGGGGAAATATTCTATTTTCACATAGGATATATCAGGGAGACCGCTAAATGGACACACAGCACTAAATTCATCCGTCTCAGATTTGATATATTGATCTGGGCTATCGAAATCAAATACTTCTAATAAATCGGTTCCAATGTGTGATTCGTCAACATAATCGAATGTTTTCCCTTCAGCCTTAGCCATGAATTTCTCCTTCATATATACAACCGGTGGATTCAGTTTCTTTTATTTCAATNCTTTTCAAATTAGGTAGTGAGTCAATTAATTTAACCCAGATCCATTTACATAAGTTCTCGCTCGAGGGGTTGGTTAGTCCATCAAGCTCATTTAAGTACGCATGNTCGATCATTTTAAANATTGGAGAAAAAGCAAAATCAATTTCAGAAAAATCCATTACAAAGCCCGTCTCCTTATCTACAGTACCTTTTACGGTAATCTTTATTTTGAAAGAATGGCCATGAATATTTCTACAAGGGTGTTCCTCAGGTAAATTTGGCAAGGAACGTGCAGATTCAATATTAAATATTTTATATACTTCCATAATTAAAATTAAGGTATTCCCATAATCTTATGGGTCTGAAGACTAAGCTTCCAAAGGGGATGTTTCATAACAAATTTCTCAGATTTTTTTATTGCCTCTTTTTGATTCTTTCCATCCATTGGTTGAATGAAAAAATGTTCAAAATCTAAATCTTCATACATTCTTGGATTAATACCACATTGAGGATATACAATCTTCAATTCATTTCCTTTTGTAATTACAATGTCCGTTTTTGCTTTTGGACTAACACAAACCCAGTCGATGTTTTTGGGAGGGCTAACAGTTCCATTTGTTTCAATTCCAATTTCAAATCCAGCATCATGTATGCTAAATATTAAATCATCGTCCATTTGCAAAAGTGGCTCGCCACCAGTACAAACAACATAAGGTTTAGATTTTTGATTTTTGGGCCAAANTTTGAGGATGNTATTTTTTATTTCTGNTGAAGTATACTTACCACCATTTATACCATCAGTACCNACGAAATCTGTATCACACCAATAACAGGTTGCCGTTGTGCGATCCTTTTCAAGGCCTGTCCATAAATTGCACCCTGAGAACCGAATAAAAATAGATGGTCGTCCCGTATGAAACCCTTCTCCCTGCAGTGTGTAGTAGATTTCTTTTATTTTATACATCAGTTAATGGGGTAGTTTAAAGGATCAATAGCGCCTGCTTGATCAAACCCTTTTAATCTTAGAAAACAGGCATCACATTTTCCACAGGGTTTACCACCTATATCAGGGTCATAGCAGGTAGAAGTCATTCCATAATCAACTCCAAGCTGTAATCCTCTAATTATAATTTCAGCTTTTGTCATATTAATTAAGGGAGTATGGATTACAAATTGCTTTCCTGAAACTCCTTCCTTTGTAGCAAGGTTTGCTGTCTTTTCAAAGGAGGCTATGTATTCTGGCCTGCAATCTGGATAACCACTATAATCAAGAGCATTGACTCCGATAAAAATATCAAATGCCTGTAAGGTTTCAGCCCAAGCTAAAGCCAATGATAAAAAAACAGTATTTCTTGCGGGTACNTANGTAACTGGTATACCTGACATATCTTCNTCATTNCTACCTTTTGGTATTTCAATATCATCCGTTAGAGCAGAACCTCCAAACTGCGAAAGATCTATGTCAATCATACTATGATTATTAATTTGATAATGATTAACAACTTGTTTTGCGGCATCTAATTCAAACTTGTGGCGTTGACCATAATTGATTGTTAATGCTGCTATTTCAAATCCAGCATCCTTTGCTATTGCTATGCATGTTGTTGAATCAAGTCCTCCCGAGATAAGGACTACTGCTTTTTTACTCATAGTAAATATTAGCTTATTTTTATTTAAATATTTGGATCAAAAAATATATTATATGGTTATTAAAAAACCATATTCGTTTATACTAATTTCTATATAATAATTAAGGTAATAAGAGTACTGAACAAATAAGTTATTCATTAATGTAGTTTTGTAAACTGTAATCAAAATCAATTATAAAGTGAAAGCAAATATTGTAACAAATATTCCTGGTCCTAGATCATTAGAATTAAAAGAAAAGCGAGAAAAGAGTGTAGCTAAAGGGCATGGTTCAGTCTGTGGAGTTTTTATAAAAAAAGCTTTAGGTTCAAATTTAATTGATGTAGACGGTAACATATTTATTGATTTTGCAGGTGGAATTGGGACTATGAATGTGGGGCATTCGCATCCTAAAGTAATTCAGGCAATGGAAAATCAATTACATCAATATACTCACCCCTGTTTTACGGTTGCTCCTTATGAACCTTATGTAGAGCTTGCAGAAAAACTTAGCAATAAAGTTCCAATTAAAGATCATTGCAAATCTGTATTTTTTAATTCAGGAGCAGAGGCAGTAGAAAATGCTATCAAGATAAGTAAGGTTTATACTGGAAGAACTGACATTCTAGTATTCTCACATGCNTACCATGGCAGGACACAGATGACAATGTCAATGACCTATAAAGAGGATCCATATAAAAAAGGTTTTGGTCCTTTCATTGACAATGTCCATCGAGTTGAATTTCCAATTAAAAAGTTTGATGCTGAATCTTTGAATATAGATCCAAAGGAGATTGCTTGCCTGGTAATTGAGCCCGTTGCAGGCGAAGGAGGATTTATTCCAGTTGGAGAAAATGCTATGCGAGAAATAAGAGATTTTTGTGATTTACATGATATTATCATGGTAGCAGATGAGGTTCAAACTGGATTTGGAAGAACAGGAACATTGTTTGCAATGGAACAATTTGGTGTTGAGCCAGATTTATTTACGGTTGCAAAGTCAATTGCTGGAGGATTACCCCTTAGCGGTGTTGTAGGCCGTTCTAAAATAATGGATGCTGCCCATATTGGGGGTATAGGTGGTACATTTGGAGGGAATCCTATTTCTTGCGCAGCTGCACTTGCTGTACTTGAAATAATGGATGATGAAAAGTTGCCACAANGTGCANTAGAAATTGGATCTAAAATAGTATCGGTCATTAATCAGCTTAAAAAAGAAGTCCGTTACATAAAGTCAATTAGAGGGTTAGGAGCAATGCAGGGAATTGAAATTGTAGATGAAAATGGAGATCCAGATAAAGATCGCGTATTAAAAATTCATCAACACGCTTTGCAAAATGGCCTAGTAATGATTACTGCAGGTACATTTGGGAATGTTATCCGAACATTGATGCCTCTNACAATAAGTAATGCTGANNTAAANCAGAGTCTTGATATTCTTTGTGACGCTTTNAAAAANTCTTAAGAGTTAAAAGNNNGAAGCCACCNTTAANATAAATNANTTTTCAATTACTTTATTATTGATCATCATTAAGAAATTTAGCNCCACAATTATTGCAAAACTTTGACCCTNTCTTTTGATACCTATCTTCACAGACTGAGCATCTTATAAATCTTCTGTCTTCAGCAAAATGCATTGCTGAAGTAACGATCCCNGTNGGCACTGCGATTATTGAATAACCTAAGATCATNATCATTGCTGCAATGCCTTGTCCTAGATTNGTTTGAGGAGAAATATCTCCATAACCTACTGTNGTCAGNGTAACGATAGCCCAATAAATGCTTCGGGGTATACTAGTAAAACCAGATTTTTCTCCTTCTACTAAGTACATTATAGAACCAAGGATTACCACAAGGGTCATTACGTAAAATAAAAAGACAAATATCTTTCTTTTACTAGCATACATTGCTTTTCTTAGCATCTCTGCTTCGCCCATAAACTGAACTAGTTTTAGAACTCGGAAAATACGAAGTACGCGTAACACCCTTATCACGGAAAAAATCTCAGCTCCTGGAAATAAAACGCTTAAGTAAGTAGGTATAAGTGCAAGTAAATCGATAATACCAAAGAAGCTAAAGATGTAACTGCTTGGCCTGCGTACACAATAAATCCTTAGAAAGTATTCAATGGTAAAAAATATAGTAACTACCCATTCTAAAAAGTAAAACGTTCTACCATATTTAGCATTATATGCTTCAATACTATCAAACATAACTAGAGCAACGCTAAGTAGAATACTGACGATCAGAATTATATCAAAAGCTTTACCAGCTGGAGTTGTTGTTCCAAAAATNACCGATTTTATTTTTTCTTTTACCACGCTCATATTTAAATCCATTCTTTGTAAAGACAGGACAGTAAAGATTGAGTTATGCGCCTTTATTTATTCAATGATTGGTGTAAACATTTTGCCAATCTCAGTACTTCCATTTGCTCTATACTTTTGACCGGTTTCTAAATCTTCAATAATCCATTTTGTTGGGCATTTTGTTTTGATAATTAGCTGGACAGAAGAATCCAATTCTTCTACTTCTTCNCCGTTTTTGAGTGTTCTTTTCTTTTTCATANTTGTTTTGTAATCCTATTAGNTTTNATTTNNNNTCTATTANTCAAGTTTTTTTGAAGAAAAAAGTAGNAGTCTTCATTGATTATTTAATCATTTCCTTATCAACATATTCTTTCATANCCCTCAAAAATCCTTTTTCTTTTCTTTTAAATGTTCTCTNTTTTAATAATGTTACCNTTTTCATCTCTCCAGGCCCAGACACCNACTGGTATTCCATCCTCAAAAAAACCATCAATTGCTCTTTTGCCATTCCTATGCCACCGAGTATAATTACCTTCTAAAACACCATTGTTATATGTATGCCTCCATTCTTTTTGCCCATTCTTATAAAATATACTTACGAAGCCATCCAAAACTCCATCTTTATACGTTTCTTGGAGTCTTCGTCCATAATTATGCCATTCAACCCAGACACCATCTTTTTTACCATTTTTCATTATCCCCATTATCTCTTTTTNCCCATTTCTNTACTGGTAAANACNACCATCAGCTGGAATATTTTCGCCTTNTATGAAAAATATATTATNAATCTTTTCTAGGTTNTTGANATCAATNTCTTTTTGACCNGACAATGATGATACTAATATTANAAAAGTAAATGNTNTNNATATTATCATCAACTANTANAGTCTAATCATTTTTTTTAATATATCCCCAAACGCCTTGGATTATTACAATAACNCCAATACATAATGGAATTATCAGGAGGTGTTTTATGGAAATTAGAANAATTAGAACTCCCAATATTATAAAGAAGATATTTATTGTGTTTTCTGACAATTTTAAAAACTCAATCCAATTATATTTCTAATTGTATCCATTGATTTCATTACTGCAATNCTTTCTGAATGTTTCATTTTCGGTGATTCTATAAGATTGTTTCTNACNCACCACTCTAATTCTTTAGCCTGTTCACGTAGTCCATGNCCCTTATAATCATTTGTAANGTTAGTAGTTTCGCCAGTATTCATNACTACAGAAATCTNTGTTGGAGCGTAGAAGGTAGGCTCNATTTCTATTAANCCTTTTTCACCTGATATGATAGCTCTATTCGGTTGNGTATCAAACATTGAGCAACTCANATTAGCTATCACATTACTATCNTATTTAAATATCATAGACGTCTTACAGTCTATACCNTCATTGGTNAAAATNGATGTTGCTANTATTTCCTTTGGATCTCCTAAAATCAAATGAGCAAAAGACACAACATAAACACCTAGATCTAATAGTGCTCCGCCNCCTAACTCTTTTGTCCATAGCCTAGGATTATCTGAATGCCTAAGATTTTGTCCATGGAAAGCAAAAATTGATTCTATTTTCCCAATTGTNTCGTTNTCTANAATNTGNTTAACCTTTTNTATATGGGGTAGATAGCGTGTCCACATTCCTTCGAGTAAGGCTGNATTATTTGTCTCNGATGATTTTACCATGGATTTAACTTCTTCAAGATTCATAGCAAAGGGCTTCTCGCAGAGTACAGGTATTCCTGATTCCAGCGCCATTATTGCTTGTGGTGCATGTANTGTGTTTGGGGTAGCAATATATACCGCATCTATGTAATTGCTATCTAAAAAAGAATTTATATTATCATAACTATTACATCTTTCTAAACCAGAGGTAAAATTATTAGCAGTAATCATTGATCTTGAAAGAACAGATGATACTCTGTGACCATCTAAATATTCTAAGTCTTTGGCAAACGCATTAGCAATTCCGCCGGTACCAATGATTCCCCATCTAAATTCTTTATTACTATCTTTCATCTTTTTGCTCCATAGGATACATATTAAAGTTTTTATTATCAAAATACCTAATTCTATTTGGGATAGCCTTTTCAATTTTTTCCTTCAACGACTTGGAGATCCTCTCTGGTCGGTATCTAATTGCCAAATAAGGTAAATAACTTTCAGCAATATCCTCTCTCTCTGGATTATCCTTTGCATAANTTGATATAAACTTACAATCTTTTAATTGTGCGCTCAGCCAGTCTGGATCTTTTGAATGATAGGAATCTAAAGATGTATGGGACGCTTCATGTACAAGAGTCTCTTCTAAAATTCCTTGTTCTTCGTAATGTTTCAAAGACCAATCAGTGTGAATCAATAAGTTATTATTTCCACCACCAAATGGCTTTAGCCCTTTATGGATCCAAACGGTCTCCACATCCTTCCGGAGTTCAGTAGTCAAGCGTCCGATTACGATTGCATACTTTTCCGCTTCAGCTTTTGCTTTTANATAATCGCCAAATTCNGCATTAACTTGAATTTCAATTTCAAGTCCATCATCAAACTTTGCTGGAAATAAAAAAGGTTCTTGGTCTACCCAATCCTCAACTCTTCTATCATACATTGTCCTTAAACCCTTTCCATTGTAATAAAGTTTTACAAAAGTTGTGGGGTCATCAGGAGTTATAATATCGTTATCAATGAAAATCGTTCCGTTAAAAGGAGCAGGTTCAAGTTCTTCACAATCTAATGCTAATATAAAAGATAGTAGCATCGTAATAGCAATGACAATATTTCTTATTGNTCGCATACCTTTATAGGTTTAAAAGATAGAAGCCAAAAAAGATAAAAATTATTGCAATTATTATTGCAATAANGTTNAAAGGCCTCCTNNTNTTTAGTTCTTCTTTATCGTAATCAGTCATTTCTTANTTTATGNAATTTTATATCAATTATACCAAACACCTAAACCCTTTTTACGTAAANATTCACCTAACATNTTTTCTATCTCTTCTGCATCTCTTCGAGTGGGNATTGGATTATACTTTTCATACAGATCTGGTCTCAACCTTTCACCATATACTTTAGCATATTTATTTGATTTATAGCCTTCTTTATGTTGATCAAATCTTAGTTTAGGTTTTCTGCTAGATTGCCCCACATACATGCATCCATTTCCTTTGATATAAAACGGATTCTTTTCCCGGAACTTTTTATGAGTTCTTACCTCCTCATTTAATTCAATTACATATACATAATACTTTTTCATATTATAAGTTATAAGACAGTTAGGTTTGAAAAAATTATAAACTGTTTAATATTTTATTATTTTAAAGTGTGATATATATCACAAGTATATCTTGTTTATAAATCGTTTTAAAAATGATGACTGGTCTGCAGTATAGAAGACTATTTTAGGTGGAGGTGTTTATCTATCTCANCTCNGATTTAACACCTCTACCTAATCTTATAGGGNCCCTATTCAANATATGATAAGACTTATATGTTGATCTGAATCACATAAAAATAAACTTTTATTATATAACTTTGGAAAATTTTAATTGGAGGGCATTGTGTTTACAACAAAGAAACTANAAAATATAAAGAAGTTGAATTGTTATTTATCACAACGAGCAGATATTTTACAAGGGATATATCTCCTTAATGAAAACATCTTAAAAAAAAGGTTATTAAAGGGTGAGAGAATTATTCTCGGTGTTAAAGTTGATAATTCATTCAAAATTATTGAAGATACGTTAAATCCTTTCCAGTTCGCTTATNAATTTATNGGGATTGCCTAACTTAANGTATTNTTCAAGCCTTTTGTAGAATCTTGTTTAGATTTTACATTTAAAGCTATTTATNNAGATGNGAAGCATTTAATTTTTCCTAACCTTTTTCACAAAAAGTAACTTTAAAGCTAATGTCCNTTTTGTTCCTTGGTTACTTTCGTTGTTATTATTTAGTATGTCAAAAAATAGCACCATTACCATTTACTGTATTTACAATGCGGAAGGTTCAATNATTGGAGANCTNAAATACTTNNTNTTNAAATACNTTTACGGATTTAAATGNTCAATGTGTGAAATCACACATAACAGCTTTTCGGAAAAAAAAGAGTGGGGAAATCAGATATCTAAATCATCATATAATATAAAGGCAGTCCATCTNGATGAGCAACCGGATGACTTATATCAATTTTCTATTGGGAAAGCACCNTGTGTNGTAGGTGAAAATAGTAAAGGTTTTAAGCTTATTTTTACAAGCGATGAGCTTAATAGTTTTAAAGGTGATGTAAAGCAATTTTTTAATAAANTAGATATGAAAGCCAAACTAATATTATCANACTAGTAAAAGTATGCATCTNAAANTCTATAACGCTATCATTTATACAAAATTAATNATTACNTCTCTAGTATTTTCATATGATGGATTTGATAGGGAAGTGTTCGTTACAAAAAATGTTAAACTAGAGGTAAAGAATTTTGCAGCGGATTTTGAAATTCCTTGGGGGATGGCGTTCTTACCAGACACTTCAATGTTAGTAACGGATCTATCCGGTTCTTTGTATCGTGTNTATCAGGATGGTGATAAAGATGTAATCAAAGGTATGCCAAATGTATACTATAAAGGGCAGGGAGGATTGCTTGACGTTGAAGTTCACCCAGATTTTCTTGAGAATAATCATATTTATGTTTCTTACAGTCAACCAAAAAAAGGTAAAGCCTTTACCGCTGTTGCCAGAGCCAAACTTATTAGAAACCAATTAGAAGATTTTGAAATTTTATATTCCACGGAGTACAAACACTATTCAAGAAAAACAGTTCATTTTGGTAGTAGGTTTGCAATAAGTGGGGATTATCTATTTTTTAGTATTGGTGATAGAGGTGAACGAGATGAAGCACAAGATTTAGACAAACCAAATGGGAAAATCCATCGTCTTCACTTAGATGGAAGAGTCCCTAGCGATAACCCATTCAAATCAAAAAATGGGGACATTAGTACTATTTGGTGTTATGGAAATAGAAATCCTCAGGGGTTGGCTTTTTCAAAGGAAGGGGTTTTGTGGGAGTCCGAGCACGGCCCTAGGGGGGGAGATGAATTAAATATTATTGAAAAGGGTCTTAATTATGGGTGGCCAAAAATAACTTATGGCATAAACTACATTGGGACCAAAATTACTGATTACACACACTTAGAAGGAATGGAGCAACCTATTTGGCATTGGACCCCAAGCATTGCTGTTTGCGGCATCAAGGTATATGAAAATGATTTGATTCCAAGTTGGAATGGAGACATACTTGTTACCTCTCTTAAATATGAATTTTTAGAGCGAGTGATAATAAAAAATGGAGAAAGAATTGGTAGTGAAAAAATTTATGATGCAGATTCAAGAGTAAGAGATGTTGAAGTTTGCCCCAAAGGTGTTATTTACGTAGCTCTGGAAGATCCAGGTCGGATTGTAAAAATCTTTCCATTTTCGAAAGATTTTTAAAATTTTATGCCAATTGAATAACGCCGGGTTGGACCTGGCTCAAAAAATCTACCTCCCCAAGCGTTCATCCTTATATTTGAANTATANGGTGTATTAAAAATATTTTCTATGTAACAAAAAATTGTAGCGTGTCTATCAAAGAGTNTAAGCTTTCTTTTNACATTTAGACTAGCAAGCATATAATTTGAGGTAGAGGAGGTATTATTGTCATCAAGAAATACTTTTCCCGCATAATAAATTTCAAGGTCAAATTCTGTATTTCTATTTAACTCATTAAGCAAATTGAGTTTCCCGAAATATCTAGGTATCGCAGGGAAGTAATTACCGTTAAGTACATTTCCATTACTGTTAAAATTGATAAATCTATAGTTAGTAAAAGTATGAGTGAATTGTAAATTTGATTTTCGAGTGATGTTCCTTCTAAGCGATAATTCAAGTCCTTCCCTTGCTGTAGATCCAGCATTTTTAAAGTAGGATCTCCCCGGTTCATTTTCTATCTCGAATGGAATTATTTCATTTGTTGTTCTAGATTTGAACAATACTATTTCACAGTATTCGGAGCGAATATTTTCCGAAATAAATCCTATTTCTCCTACCACGCTTTGCTGAGGGTTAAGTTCAGAGCTGTTTCCAATTTCATAAAGAGTAGGTGTTTCAAAATGGGTTGTATAGTTCACGAAAGATGCTAGTTCCTTGTTAAATTGGTATCTATAGCCAAACAATGGTGTCAGGTTCTTGTATTCTGATTTATTATCTAAACTGTCACTTTCAAAAAAGTTATCTTTCAACTTAATTTGATTATAATCTACTCTGATTCCGGAGTATAACTGATGGTTATCGAGAGTTATCTGGCATTGTAAATATGATGCACCCATCAAAAATATTTCATTACTATTATAAACCATATTCCCTCTTATACCTGTAAGACTATCATATCTCTTTCTAGAGTCAACTAGGTTATTCATTTCAATTCCAAACATTACCTTATATAATATTTTCCTAAAATTAATATGATAGATTGCTTTGGAATTAATACCATGGTAACTCCTAACTAAATCTACTTGGCCACCGTTTTCGAATGGAAGTTTATTATCGAATATTCTATGCAAAAACCACAAATCAGTTTTCAATAATATTTTGTTATCAAAGTACTTTTCAGTTCTTAAACTTAATTTACTTTGTCTCACACTTTCCCTTGCATCATAAAGTTGGTTTTCCATCCTTGCCATTNTAGGATTATCAACATTTTGCGTAGAAGTCAGTCCACCAGGNTCAAGTGCATATGGGCTGTACAAATGATTAAAAGATAAAATAAAGTTTTCGAAATACTTCCATCGATATTTTAATTGAGAGTTGAAGATTATTGATTGGGAAGCACTATGATCTCTGTAGCCNTTCTGNTTTTCAATATCTGCCTGAATATTCCAGTCTAAATAACNNTTACTTCTATTTATGAAATACATTAAAGCGATATCATTCAAAGAGTTGACAATAAAACTATACTTTGTGTAGTTATAGCTTTTCGGAGTTTTCGATGAAAAACTGATAACTCCACCTGATGCATTTCCGAATAAAATTGAGGTCGAAGATCTTAAAACGCAAATTCGGTCAAAGTAATTCGCTGATATGTTATCAATCTGGGCCTGCCCATCTGGGGTTGATTCAGGTATTCCATCAACAAGAATTTTTATTCCCCTTATTCCAAAGTTCGATCGGGTTCCAAATCCCCGTATTGATATTCTAGAATCTTGCGCATTATTGAAGTCGCTAAGAGCAAATAATCCAGGNACATTTCTTAAGACTGTGTTNAATGATGAGCTNACCTTAAATGTCTCTATCCTATCACCACTAATTAAAGTNTCTGAAATAGGATTTAGATATGANTTTCTAAATGCAGTGACATCTATNGGATCGAGCTTNAAATAAATTGAATCAATTTCACTAACATANTGTTTCTCTCCTTTCTTCNAGTCTATTCCANAAGAGACAGTAGTTAGTAAAAANATTGCTNNANAACGTTTTAAAACTNCTANAGNAAACTTTAATAAATATATTATCAAATTTTTATGACTTGTCATCAGGCAAATGGCTACTTTCTAATAAATACTTTAAATCAATTATATCTAGAGCTTTTTCATTTGTTGCTTCTAAAATTACAGGCGGTGCGCAATTTGCTTTATATGCTTCTAGCCATCTTAATGCACACAAACACCATCTATCTCCCGGGATTAATCCTGGAAACCCAAATGCTATGTTGGGTGAAGATAAGTCATTGCCCCTTGATTGAGTAAAATCTAAAAATTCTTTTGTCATTACAGCTGCAACTAGATGCAAACCTTGATCTCTTTGATCTGTTTTACAAAAACCATCTCTGAGATATCCTGTTAAAGGAGATTTTGAGCAGAGCTT
>FUFK010057189.1_pt1 | contig 18463 bp, 11 predicted proteins | sample 1021851 | NCBI WGS metagenome assembly FUFK01 (sample SAMEA51879418, study PRJEB19060) | metagenome
ATGTTAAAAACTGATCCGGACGAGGTTTTAATAACATCAGCGTTGATAGGAGCTGAGTTATTTTGTGAAATAATTATTCCTGTTACACCAGCAGCGACTGATGTTCTGATTATAGCTCCAAAATTTCTTGTGTCAGTTACACCATCTAAAAGTAAATAAGTAACTTCTTTTGACTCGTTATATGTTGATTTTACTAATTCCTCGATTGATATAAGTGGAACTGGAGATAAAATTGCTACAGCTCCTTGGTGGTTCTTACTTTTATACTTATTAAATTTTTCTTTTGGAACATATGTATATTTTATGTTCTTTTTTTCTAATTTTTCTACTAATGACCTAAACAAGCTACTTGATGCGGATGACTTAATTAATAAAACTTTTGATATTTCCTTTGATGAATCAACTGCCTCTATTATGCTTCTTAAACCATATATTTCTAAATTTTTGCTCATTACCAAAAAAAAAGGAGGTTTTTTTTACAAAACCTCCTTTTAAGATATTAATTAAATGTTTACTTACAAATATTTAAATCCTTTGGTCCATCAGCTGGACTTGTTCCATCAGATAATGCTGTTTGAGCATTACCTCCATTTGGATCTTCATACTCAAGCTGGTACGTAACCTCACTATCCCATGCACCTCCACTAAAGGTAAGTCCTAAAGATTGGGTTCCATCCAAAGTGAATGATGTACTAGCAGATGTTCCACTAGTGAATCCNAANACTTCTGCAACTTCACCATCTATAGTAATAGTAACTGTTGCACCATTCCATCCATCACCCCAGCTATCTTGGCCATTAAGAGTATAATTACCAGCAGGAGGAGTAGCTCCAAATGGCACTTTACATCCAATTATAACAAGATATCTAAAAGGTGAACTCCAATAGAAACCAGTCATTGAACCAGTTGCATTTTGATATGAGAATGATCTACCATCAGTTAGACTTAACTCAAACCTAAAGTATACTACATCATTTCCTTTAAAATCAGAAATATTCATAGCACTTAATGCTTGATTTAGAGTAACTGTTACATCAAATCTAGGAAGACCAAAATCTCCATCATACATATCACCTAGGGTCCATGTATTATATAGGGTTTCAGTCCCTCCGTTCATTGATAAATAAAGATCAACTTTAGAGATTAGATCTGTAGTTTCAGCATGAGGCTCAAAAGTACCTGACCAAACCGAAGAGTCTGGTGTAGATGCTTGATATTCACCATTAATGCTTATTGCTCTTAGACCAGCTCCATATTGAAAATTATTAAACATGTAGTCGATCATCATCTCTTCTCCTTTGTATTCATCACGAAAACTATCTTTAGCACATGATGTAATCAAAAGAATTAAACTAAGATATATATATATTTTTTTCATAGTATTTATATTTAATCGACCGCAGGTCCGTTAGAATTCCAAAATACTCTTTGCGCTAAGTCAGTTTTCTGATTTACGTTAGAGTTTCTTCCAGCATGACTACTTGGATAAAACATAGACAATGGAAATTGTCCAGGATTTAACTCAATTGTAGGTTGAAGATTTTTAGGATATCCAGTTCTTCTATAAAGGTTGTATGCGTCAATACCAGCACCAGCCTGAGATATCATAAATTCTTCAGCCCAAAGTTCAAGCTTACCATCTAAAGATGCAGCACTCCACTCAGCAGTAAAATTTGCTATATAAGCATCAATATCTGCTTGAGACATTGTAGGTGCATCAACTATATCATCTACCTTGTTGAAGAATGCTTCTATACCAGCTAGAGTTCCAGCAGTTGGATCTCCATTAGTATTAACAGCAACTTCTGCATCAAAAAAGTGCATCCAAGAAGATAAAATTACTGGTGTAATACCAGCTCCTCCAGAACCGTCTTCCAGATATTGTGGAACAAACTGACCTTCATCATAAGTTCCTCCTGCTGGATATATTCCAGGAAGAGCCCTTCTTGATTGATCAGGGTTAATACCACTATCATCTCCATGATCTCTTCCCCAGTAACCTTCCGGAAGACCACAGTAAATACCATAAGCAATTCTATGTGGCTCGATAAAGTAACCAGGAACAGCACATTGAAGTAATGTTTCGTCAACAGGTCCATCTATACCAGGAGTGTCTCCTTGCTGTCTATAAATTAAGTAGTTAATTCTTGGATCTCTTTCACCATTTCTACCAACCATTAATCTATTCATTAACCAGTTTGACTGGAAATCACTAGCACCATTTAAGGTGTAGTTAGACCTATAGATTGGAGATCTTGTGTCAGGGTTTGAAGTATTTGTTCCCCATTGAAATTCAAAATCATCACTACTTGTAGTAATATAGTTTGTAATAGAACTATAAGATGCATAATCACCAAGATTTAAATATGCTCTCTTTTTAATACTGTTTGCAGCTTTAATCCACTTTTCAGCATCCCCACCGTAGTACATATCGTATGTTGGTGGAACTCCGCCAGCATTAAAACCAGCTATAGCACTGTCAAGTAAACCAAGAGCAGCTTGATAAACTGATAATCCTCCATCTGAAGATGGGTTTAAATTTTCCGAACCTTGTAAGGCCTCAGTGTATGGTATATCTCCAAAATAATCAACTAAACTCATATAAATATACGCTTGAAATACTTGACTCATAGCAGTATAATAAGTAAGTCCAGCTTCTTCAGCAAGGATATTCATTAATCTAATATCCTCCATAATTCCTTGATATGCATTTGACCATACACCATCCCAACTTATTGGAGTGTAAGCATTGTCATAATCACGGAAAAAACCATGAAGCTGTCTAGTTAGCCTTAATCCTGGATCACCTAGACCATCAACAAAATAAGCAAAATCCTCTTGTATCGCATTGATAAAGAGATCAGCGCTAGCTTGATCAGGCCCTAAAGCATTAGGGTTTGAAGTTAAATCTAAGTCAAGTGTTTCACAAGAAGTGAAAAATAATACACTTGCTAAAGTTAAAATTGAAAGTTTTCTAAATTTTTTCATAATTCTTTATCCTTTAAAACGTTAATTTTAGACTTACACCATATCTTTTAGAACTAACACCATTGAAGTATTCAAATCCTGAACCATTACCAACACCAAGTCCTGCAATGTTAGGATCAAAATTACTTCCTGGAGGTGTATTNTATGCATCATACCATAGGTTAAAACCTTGAGCGCTAACAGATACTGCGCCAAAAGGTGTGTTTTCTAACCATTTTGATGGTATATCATAGCTTAAAGATAATTCACTTAATCTCAACACACTTGCATCCCATGTTTCTAGCTCACTAGCATAGAAAATAGTACTAAATGTGAATGTAGAGTTATTTATCATCTTGTTGTTTGGTGAACTATCAGGAAGTACTCCTGGTAGTAAGAATGATAATTCTCTATTAAAGTTTGCCCCAGCTGTATCAGTTGTTAATCCTCTTGCTAATAGGGTAGAGTTAAAAGGTGAGTACATATCTCCACCAATTGTAGCATTAAATAGGAAGTTTAATGAGAAGTTTCCATATGAAATTGTATTACTTAAGTTAGCAATAAAATCAGGATTAGCATCTCCGATTAAAGCATAAGGGTTATTCTTATATTCTGTATCATAATTTGTTGCATATGTACCATTACCTTCAACGATTGGATTTCCAGCACTATCTCTGGATACACTACTTCCAATCATAGAAGTTAGTGGAAGACCAGGAATAGCTGCATTTCCAAGGTTAGTATAACCTGCATATACAATTTGATCCGTATCAGGACCTAAATCCTCAACAATAGATTGAGTTGACATATAATTAACTGTAGTATTCCAATTAAAGTTCTCTCCTCTTAGCCAGTCAGCAGATAAATCAATTTCCCAACCTTTGGTGCTAATTTCACCAATGTTTGTTCTGGTTGATGAATATCCAGTTGCTGGATCAAGCGGTCTTGATATAATAAGATCTGTTGTCTCTCTATCATAATATGAAATTTCAGCAGTTAGTCTATTATCGAAAAGGTTAGCTTCAATACCAAATTCTAGCTCAGCTAAAAGTTCTGGCTTTAAACCTACGTTACCTAATTGAGAACCAGAAGAGTTAGTAATAACATTCGTTCCTCCAATTCTAAAGTCTTTGGTATCTAAAGCTAAAGTAGCTGCAATTGGATATCCAAATGGGAAAGTAGCAGATGTACCATATGCAACTCTCAGTTTTAAAAAGTCAATAGGTAATTCTCCAAAATCAAACATAGATGTTGGAACTATAGCTATACTAGCAGATGGATATGTTATTGATCTATTTTCTTCTGACAAGTTTGAAACCCAATCAGTTCTTGCAGAAAGAGTCAAGAAAAGATAGTTTTCATAATCAAAAGATGCTTGACCAAAAACTCCAGTAACATTTCTTTTTGAATAATATTCAATTTCTTCTTGTTGGTTGAAGTTAAAATGTCTGAAAATTCCATATACATTTTGTCCAGTACTTCTCACACCATTTCTATCATATTCAACAGAGTTTGATGTTGCACCAAGGTTAAAGTTAACACCCCATGCTTCATCAAGTTGAAAGTCACCATTAAGGGTAATTTGATGATTGAAAATGTAATTAGTGTTATTCCACTTTTCATAAAAACCACTTTTGTCTTCATTTGAACCTGTTTGTCCACCTTTATTTGATTGACTTACATTATCTTCTGAATAAACATCATAACCATATCTATATTGAACATTTAAGTTGTCATTAAAATCAAATTGAACACTAGTACCCCCATAAACTCTAGTTGTATTTTGCTTATCTTCAGCATTGTTTAATGTCCATAATGGATGTTGTATTGCATTACTACCATAATAATAGATTGATGCTTGAGTAATAGGGTTAGCATATGGAAGCTCTGTAATACTCAATTGACGTGGAGTAAAAAATACCACATCATACAAGGAGTTAGCACCAGCTGTACCACCACTTGCAGCAGCGATTGGAGGTGAATTAAATCTTGTCTGAGAATAATTAAGCGTTCCATTTACTGTAAATCTATTAGACAAGGCCATTCTACCACCAAAACTTAATGAACTTCTTCTTAAGTTATTATTTGGAGTAAATCCTTCATCATCAAGGTTACCGTAATTTACATTATAGGACAATTTCCCGTCAGAGCTTTGTCCTCTAAAGTTAACATTAGTGTTAAAGATACTACCTGTTCTAAATAATTCTTCAATAGAATTTCTTGGAGCCCACTCATAGACTGAGTCCATTGATAATCCTATTAATGGTAATAAATTTTTAGGTAATGCATTAGAACTTAAATTGTTAACATATGGGTGAATAACATATCCTGGTTGACCTGAAAGTGAACCGTTAAGGGCACTTTGTCTTCCCCATCCAGCTGGACCTTCTTTATCAAAACTAGGACCCCAGTTTGAAAAGAACCAACCAAAACTTTGATCGAATCCACCACCATATTTATTTTGATAATCTGGCATCATTGCAAGCTCTTGAGAGAAATAAGAAGTATTAACAGTTATTTCATTTTTAGAAGCTTTCATTCCTGATGCAGTAGTACCAGATTTTGTTGTAATTAATATTACACCATTTCTACCCTGTGAACCATAAAGTGTTGCAGCGGCAAGACCTTTTAAAACATTCACAGATTCTATATTGTTAGGGTCTAAATCAAGGAATCTTGAAGAACCGTTGTTACCCGAAGTAAAACCACCCATTGCATTTGTGTCACTTGAAAAAGGTACACCATCAACAACAAAAAGCGGTTGGTTACTTGCACTAAAGGTACTAAGACCTCTAATAATAACACTAGTTCCAGATCCAGATAGACCTCCTTGATCGGTAACCTGTACACCAGAAGCTTTACCAGACAATACACGCGCAACATCACCGGATGCTCTGCTCTCTACCTGACTATTGTCAACTTCGGAAACAGCATAACCTAGTGCACGTTTTTCTCTTGTAATACCTAAACTAGTGACGATTACTTCTTCAAGTTGCGTCCCGAGGGAAAGAGATATATTAATAACATTAGACGATCCAACAGTTACAACTGCTGTTTCATATCCGACAAAGCTGAATTCCAGAATTTGTCCTTCAGATGCATTAATAGAAAAGTTTCCATCGAAATCAGTAGTAACACCGGTAGTTGTTCCTTGAATTAATACTGTGGCACCCGGAAGAGGTAGGCCATCATTATCAGAAACAACACCAGATATAGTCTCCTGTGCAAGTGATGTTTGCAGCACAAGCAAGGAAATTACTAATAATCTGAATAAGCTTTTCATACTTAGTTTTTTGTTAATTATTTGTTAAAAATTAATTGAATCAATAAATATACGTTAATAACCATGTTTTATTGGTTTTAATTATATATTATCTATAAAAAATAAATTATTCTTATTGTTTTCACTTTTTTGTTAATTATTTTTTAATGAAATCTTAAAAAAATCATTTTTTATTAACATATTATTAGTGAATATTAAAATTTTTAAGAATATGATAATTCTTAGTATTAATTAGTATTTATAGCTCTCCTACATTATTCTCCATTCCAATTATATTTCTTGACTACTTTAAATTCTTTGTTCACCTCACATAACTATAATCTCCTATAAATATTTAAGTATCAAGAAGAAGGTAAAGGATAATAAATACAACAAAAAAATATGTCAAAAAAAAACCCACCATAAAGGTGGGTTTTATTATTTATCAAATTAAACTTGGTTTAATTGAAAATTGGAACTTTTACAAATTGATCTATAAGTCCAGGGAAGTTTTCATTTGAAGAAGACTCCGAAGCTGGATAGAAAAATCTTTGAGGAATAACATTTGTGTTAGTATTTTTAACTCTTGTTCCAATTAAGTTATTGTTTCTTCTAACATCATGGTAAGTAGGACCTCCAATAACAGATTTGAATTTTTCAATCATAATCTCCATTGTCATTGCAGCTGAAGTACTTAATCCTCTGTTTACCATACCTCCAGCAGCAAAATCCGCTGTTGTGTATGCATCAAAGTTTCCTCCATACTTACTATTGTTACTAGCTCTTACTGCGTTTAATGCAGCTAATGCTTCATCTGGACTAGTTCCTACTGCTGTTTCAGCAATAATTAATTGAACTTCTTCAAATGAAACAACTGGATAATTTCTGTCAACAGCGGCAAAACCGTCAGTTGTATTCATACTTACTCCATTACTTTGATCCACATACCATGCAAATCTACCTGACTCATCAGTTTTTGCGTTTCCGCTATAAATTGATGATGCAGGATTAATTAAGTCTGACATGTAACTATTTTGAACTCTAAGATAATCTTGTCTTTCTTCGACTTCGAACATCCAGAATAAGTTCTCCATGTAGTTTGTAGTAGTATGTACAATATCCCAATCGTTAGCAGTACTAGTGAAGTTTGCAGCTTTTGCAGCAGCTAATGCAGCTGAATTATTACCCAATGCCAAGTTATATCTAGCTAAAAGAGCATTACCTATTTGACTCCAAGTTGAAGACGTAGAAAATACATTATTAGCAGCAGATACACTACCAGCTTTTTGAATACCAGACTGAATTAATGCAATTGCACCATTCATTACAGTTGCCTGTGACTCATAAACTGGATCTGGGAAATCAAGGCTATTTACCTCTGAAAAAGGAATATCTCCAAAAACAAGTGCTGTTTCTGCAAAATAATATCCTTCAAGTATTTCAGCAATACCTTGAATTTGAGCGTTACCAGCTTCTACAGCTTTTGCTTTTGCTACTTGAGCTTGAGAAACCCCAGCAGCAAGACCATCTGACCAAGTTTCGTTGTAACTATTAGAATTTACTGAATAAATATTCCAAGTTGCATACTGTCTATCAAACCCAGTAAGTTGGTCCGTGAACATCGACGTAATCCTTGCAGGCGCTGCCTCAGCAACAGCCGCAACATTTAATAACGCATGATTTATAATTAAACCAATAGGAGCATCAGTAAACGCATTTGGGTTATCATTTAAGTCCTCGTCTATTTCACATCCTATGAATAGAGAGGTAATTGCTAAAAGTGTTATAAATTTTTTCATTTTATTTCCTATTAGTGATTAAAAGTTAAGTTTTAAGTTAAACAGAAAAGATTCTGTATTCGGGTTAGTGAAGTACTCAACACCTCTAGCTTTCCCTGCACCTACTAAACTTATTTCCGGATCTATATCAGGAAAATCTGTTTGTAAAAGGAAGTTTCTTCCAGTAATACCGAAAGATCCGCCTTTAGCACCAATTGGTGTTAAAATTGACGATGGAAGGTCATAGCTAAGAGATACTTCTCTTAGTTTAATGAAAGATGCATCAAATATGAATAACTCATCTTGAGATCCAAAACCACCACCATCTGTTCTATACCATCCTTCTTCTAATGCTACTAAACCACCACCGAAGTCACCAATGTTTCCTCTAAATGTAGTACCAGCAGGAACAGTTCCACCAAATCCTCCAGCATATTTTGGAAGATCCTGAGGAGCTACTGACTCAACTGCAGTATTTGGGTGAATACCAAAGTAGTGAAGTACACTATAAGTACCAGCCCACATTTCGTTACCTTGTGAAGTTTCGAAAACAAATGAGAAGTCCCAAGGGCCTTTTGTAATAGAGGCACCTAAACCAGCTCTAAAGTCTGGTTGTGCGGATCCAGTAACACCATTTTCGGCAGCAATTACTGGGAAACCATCAGCATCAGTTACAATATTTCCATTACCATCTTTTTCAAAATAACCACCATAGAAAGAGTTAAAATCTTCTCCTTCTACAATAGAAGCTACAAATCCTCCCATGTAAACTGCACTTACACCTGGAAGCTTTTCAACAACGTTTTCAGCTGCTGTATAGTTTCCAAAAATGTTAATTGCAGTATCTGCATTATTATATAAGTTGTAGTTGAAGTCAAACTCAATACCCTTATTTGAAATTTCTGCTACGTTAGAATAAAGACTTGTAAACCCAGTTGATGGAGGAGCCTCAAGTGATAAAATACCATCAGTAGTTAAACGATCATAATATGTTAAACCTACTGTTAGTGAATTGTCAAAGAATCTTGCATCAGCACCAACTTCGTACTCAGTTACTTTTTCAACTGTTAAGTTAGGGTTACCCTGAACACTACTTCTTCTTGAAGTACCACCATAGTTTGCACCATCGATGTAATCACCCCATCCTTCAGAACCTGCTGTAGATGGACCAAATGTACTTCTGTTTAAGTATAATGAAGGAGAAATACCTACCTCACCATAAGAAGCTCTAAGTTTTAAAAATGATAATGTACCTGACTGAGAGTTATCAAGAATATATCCAACTTGTGCAGATGGATAAAATACCTGATCAGAAACAGTTGTTGAGTTTTCTAATCTACCAGCAAGATCAACAATTAAATCTTCAGCAATAGTGAATGTTGTATTAAAGTATGTTGAGTTTTTTTGGTTTGTAGATTTATACTCACTAGCACCAATGTTTGGGTTCTCAGCATTACCAACTAATTGCTTAGATGGATCTGGATTTAAGAAACCAACAGTAGAGGAGCTGAATCTATAATATTCACTATTCTCGTATACATAACCAACAATTGCATTTAAGTTAATATCGTCTGTTAAATCAAAGTTACCGTTTACAAAAATGTTAGCATTTTCAATTCTTTGTTCAAAATCATCTTTGAAAAAACCACCATTTGTGTAAGAACCTGCAGACTTAACTGGATAATATTCCTCTCTTCTATCAGAATAGAAGTCTAATCCATATCTACCTGTAACAGTAATGTTATCCGCAAGAGTTATGTTAACCTGTGGTGCAAGAATTATACGATCAACTTCGGCAGGGTTATCTAGCTCATTGATTGTCCATCCTGGGTTGTTATAAATAGCTGGAGCTTGACCAATATGTCTTGCTCTATACGATCTATGACTTAGTGGTGTACCAACAGCATCACTTGGACCTGAGTAGTATGTACCAATGTGATCAGTATTGTTAAAATCAGGAGAAGTTCTTAAGTATCCTAAATATAAACCATTAAGGTTTGAACTTTGCTGAATTCTTTCAGACTCCGATCCAATGTAAGAAGCATTAATTCTTGCCTCTAACCATGGAGTTAATTTTGTAGTCTGGTTAATTCTGAAAGTATTTCTTAGATAATTAGACTTTCCATTAATAACACCTTTTTGATCTAATCTAGAGTAACTTAAGTAAGTGTTACTATTTTCGTTTGCTCTAAAATTAATACCTAAGCTATAATTTTGAGTATAACCAGTTCTAAAAATTTGATCTCTGTTTTCTTTATTAAATGTTTGCTTAGAGTTCTTTTCANTAACAGGGTAATAAGTTGAACCTGTAATATCACCGACAAAGTATGGGCCAGAAGTATCATAAACATCAGAGCCACCAGATCTATCTGCGATTTTATCACCCCAAGATAAACCTGAAGCATTCGAGTTCCAATTTCCACCGAAACCTTGTCCGTAAAGATCTTGTTTTGGATGCTCTCTGTTAACCTCATCTATTGAGAGAGATGCACTAAAATCAATACTCATTTCTCCAACACCAGCATTTCCTTGATTAGTAGTAATTACAAGAGCACCATTTGCAGCACCAGACCCCCATAGGGCAGTAGCAGCCGCACCTTTAAGTACAGTAACACTAGCTATATCACTAGCAGGTATATCGTTTAAACGTGATTGTTCAGAAACACCAGCGGTGCTTGAACCAAAAGTTGCATTAGATATTGGAACACCATCTACAATTATCAATGGTGTACTAGCACCTAATATTGTATTTTGTCCACGAATCTGAACGTAACCACCTGCACCTGGGTCACCTGTATTTGATGTAACAATTACACCTGAAGTTTTACCAGCAAGACCTTGGATAAGACCACTTTCACCTGAACGCTGAATAACCTCGCTCTTAATAAGTGTTGCGGAACTTACATCCTCATCTTTCTTAACTTCTAGACCTAGTGCAGTTACTACAACTTCTTCTAATTCATTGTCAGATTGTAATGAAAAGTTATAAGTACTCCCAGAACCAACAGTTACTAAAGAGTTTTCATAACCAACAAAACTAACAATAAGAACATCTCCATTATCTGCAGATATAGAAAAATTCCCATCAAAATCAGTTGTTACTCCAGTAGTAGTTCCTTGGATTACAACGGTTGCTCCAGGAAGTGGAATACCGTCAGCATCAGAAACAACACCAGATATTGTTCTCTGTGCTAAAGCTACTTGAGCAGTCAGCAAGAAAACCATAAGTAATCTGAATAAAGTTTTCATAAACTTAAGTTTAGTTAATAATAATTAGTTAATATTTAATTAAATTTTTCGTAAGCGCTAAGATACATCAATGATTTCGATTAAAACAACATTTAGTAGTACTAAACCAAAAAAAATTAAAAAAAATATGTTTTTTTATAAATATTTGTTAAAATATTAAATATTTAATAAAAATTCGCGTAAAAATTGATGAATATATTATAAGTTATCTATTTTATCTGCGAATTCAATAACTGAAATAATGGATTCAATTTTACCAACTTTTAATTTATTTTCTTTAATAAATTTTTTTATTTCACTCTGATTTTCAAAAAAATTAATTAAACTTTTTTTTGAAATTTTAATAAGTTCTGGTTTTTGATCCCTTTTTTGAATGTAAAAATCAGTTTCACTAGCATATCTAGGTGGTTTCGATTCAGTAATTCCAGCTTTTGTTTTTTCAGCTTCTTTGAAAATTTTTGCCTTTTTTTGATATAGACTGTAATTATTTCCACTGTATAATCTTATCATGTAACCCTTCTTGTTCTTTATATCCTTTTCATCATATAAAAGAAATACATATTCTTGGTCGTTAATGGTAGCAATAACATCACTGTTTTTAAGCAATAGAATCTCAGATCTTTGTATATCAGGTGTATCAGCCATCTCAATTACATCATTGTAAGCGTCATACCTCATATACCCAATTGATTCCATCTTTCTGCCAAAATATTTTAAATCTGAAAGTTCAAATTCTTCATTGTAATATTGAGAGCCTTGAACTTTTATAATCTGAGGCTTAATTGTGCTTTTGTTTCCAAAATATTCCCAAGCTTGTTGAGCACTTAGATCCAGTCTAGGTTGAATCTCTTGCTGATATAATGTATTTGAAAGTAAAATACAAACTGAGAAAAAAATTTTTTTAAAGCTCATATTTAATTTTTGTCAACATATTCAACAATCTTGATGATGGATTCTGTTTTATTAAATTTGATTTTTTCATTCTTAATGAACTTTTTTATGTCAGATCTGTTATTAAACAAATCTAAAAATGCCTTTTTTGAATTCTTTAATACTACAGGAGTATTTCCCTGAATGCTAATATAAGTTTCAATATTATCGACATATCTAGGTGGAAATGAATTTTCTAATGAAGTTCTTGCAATCTTAGCTTCCATAAATTGTTTATTTTTCCTCAAGTATAATGCAATTTTTGCTCCCTCATAAATTTTAACTAAATATCCAATTTTAGTATTTGTCTCATTTATTCTAAAAGGAAGGTATTCATATTTTTCATTATTAATTGTTGGAATAACCCTATCGCTTTTTATTAGAACAAGTTCTGAACTTTCAATATCACCAGAGTCTGTAATTTCTATTTCATCTGTAAATCCATTGTATCTCATAAAGCCGGCATTATTAATTTCTTTACCAAAATATGATAATCTAGCTGGTTTAAAATCTAAATCAAAATATTGACTTCCTGAAATGTTAAGTTGAACAGGTTTTGAAACTTTTCTATTGCTAAAATCTTGGAGTGATAGTTGAGCTTGAGCTCCAAGAGACTCGAATCCATTTTGAGCGTATAAATTTGATAATTGAAATGTTATCAAAATAATTATAATTTTCTGTAAAGACATATAATCAAAAATTTTAACGAAAGTAGAACAAAAATTAGAATATATCTATTTGTCCTAATAAAAGGTCGTTAAGAGATTGAGTCTCTCTTATTTTAAGAATTTTATTATTATGAATACAAACTTCAGCAGGTTTAAGTCTACTATTATAATTACTAGACATGTTAAACCCATATGCTCCGGTATTTTTAAAACATAATAAATCGCCTTTAGAAGTATCTGAAATCTTTCTCTTTTCAGCAAAGGTGTCTTTCTCGCAAATATAACCTACAACATCATATTCTTTTTTTTTACCTAATGGATTAGATAGGTTTATAATTTCATGATAAGATCCATATAGAGTAGGTCGAAGTAAATGGTTAAAGCCAGAATCTACTTGGAGGAAATCTTTAGTTTTTGTAGACTTAATGTAATTTACTTTAGTTATAAAAAAACCACAATCACTTACAAGAAACTTACCTGGTTCAAATATCAGTTTTAATTTCTTTTTAAATTCTAGCTCAAACTTTTTTAGTTCCTTAGAAATCTCTTTAACATAATCATTTAGATTAGTTAAGGTATCGTTTTTAAAATATGGAATTTTTATTCCACCACCTAAATCAATACTCTCAATGTTTTTGAAGTCTCTAGCAATGGAGAAAATCTTCTTGATCCCTTCCTTAAATTGATTATTTTTAGTTATATCACTTCCAGTGTGAATATGAAGACCTGTAATCTTAATTTTACCTTTTTTCTCCATATTCAACAATTCATCTATTCTTTCTTCAGGAATTCCAAACTTTGATTCAGAGTGTCCTACACTAACATTATCATTTCCCCCAGCATAAATTCCTGGGTTTATCCTAACGGTTATTGATTGATTGCCAAATTCATTTACAAAATCTTTTATAGATTCTATGCTATCAAGATTTATTTTAACTCCAAGTTTGAATACTTCCTTTATCTCTTTAAAACTAACACCATTAGGAGTATATAGAATTTCATCTTTATTGAAACCACATTTCAAGCCAATCATAACTTCCTCGATTGAAACTGCATCAAGGCCAGCNCCCATGTTCTTAATAAACTTTAAAATTGAAATATTAGATAGAGACTTAGCTGCAAAATGAATTTTGTAGTTTTCTAAAACACTTAACTCTTTATTTAATTTGTNAAATTGATTTTCAATGATTTTTAGGTCATATAAATAAATTGGAGTTCCAAATTTTAAAGCTGCCTCTTTAAGTATTTTAATATCCATTTTATGTTTTAAGCGATAAATATAATTCTGATTTTAAATAATTCAAATATCTTAAGTTTTGTATTTATATTTGTCGCCATGAATTTACATGAATACCAGGGAAAAGAATTATTAGAAAAATTTAATGTTTCAATTCAAAGAGGCTATGTGGCAAATAATCCAGATGAGGCCGTTGAGTGTGCAAAAAAACTTTCAAGTGAAACAGGAACAGAAATTTTTGTTGTTAAAGCTCAAATTCATGCAGGAGGAAGAGGAAAGGGTGGAGGAGTAAAAATTGCTAAATCTTTGGATGAGGTAAAATCTATATCTTCAGAAATAATTGGAATGAATCTTGTGACTCCACAAACTCCTAAAGAAGGTAAACTTGTAAATAAAGTTTTAATTGCTGAAGATGTATATTATGATGGTGAGGGTGATAGAAAAGAGTTCTACATGTCAGTGTTACTAAATAGATCATCTTCAAAAAACATGATTGTATACTCAACAGAGGGTGGTGTAGATATTGAGGCAGTTGCTGAAAATACTCCTGATCTAATCTTTAATGAAGAAATTGACCCTGGTTCTGGAATTCTTCCTTTTCAAGCTAGAAAAATTGCTTTTAATCTTGGTTTAAAAGGCCAGGCTTTTAAAAACATGGTGAAATTTGTTACAAATCTATATAATGCATACACTGGGTCAGATGCATCACTTTTCGAAATTAATCCTGTACTAAAGGCAGCTGATGATAAAATTATAGCTGTTGATTCTAAAGTAACTATCGATGAAAATTCTCTTTTTAGACACTCTGAATATGAATCAATGCGAGACCTTAGTGAAGAAAACCCCGTTGAAGTTGAAGCTAGAGAGTCTGGTTTAAATTATGTTGACTTAGATGGAAATGTTGGGTGTATGGTAAATGGAGCTGGCTTGGCAATGGCAACAATGGATTTGATTAAACTTGCTGGAGGTCAGCCTGCTAATTTTCTTGATGTTGGTGGAACTGCTGATGCGAGCAGGGTTGAAAAAGCATTTAGATTAATTCTTCAAGATTCAAATGTAAAAGCAATACTGGTTAATATATTTGGTGGAATAGTTCGGTGTGATCGTGTAGCTGAGGGGATAGTTTCTGCATATAAAAATCTTGGTAATATTGATATTCCTATTATTGTTAGGTTACAAGGAACTAATTCTGATAAAGCAAAAGAAATAATTGATGGTTCAGGATTAAATGTTCTGTCTGCAATTGCCTTTGATGAAGCTGCAAATAAAGTACAAGCTGCCTTAAACTGACATAAAGTCACTAAATTTTTCTTTTTTATTGCCAAATTGTCATCATTTATGACTTGGTATTCTTTTTGACTATTACATAATGAATTTATAATTCAAATTGTTTAACTAAAAAAAAAATTATGAGAATAGTAAAATATAACAATAACAATGTTTTTCCATCATTAATTAATGAATTTTTTAATGATGATTTTGGTATGAATTTTTTAAATAGAAGTCATTCTGTACCATCAGTAAATTCTTTAGAAAATAATGATTCTTTTGAAATTGACCTTGCAGTACCAGGAATGAAAAAAGAAGATTTCACGATTGAATTAAATGATAAGGTATTAGTTATTTCATCTGAAACTTCAAATACTATAGAAAATGATAAAATGAGATTAAATGAATTTAATTTTTCTTCTTTTCAAAGATCATTTAGAGTTCCAGATTCGGTTGATCAGGACAAGATCAAGGCTAATTATAAAAATGGTATTCTAAAAATTAAATTACCAAAAAGGAAAGAAAGTATATCTAAGCCAAACAGGGTAATTAATATCGGCTAAATATTTTTAATAATCCTAAAAATTAGGTGCACTTATGTGCACCTTTTTTTATTTTAATTTCTTTTTGAGGAGCTCAATTTTATCTCTAAGATCTGCAGCAGATAAAAAGTCAAGTTTTTTTGCTACATCTTCCATCTGTTTTCTTAATTCTTTAATTCTCTTTTCTATCTCATTTCTTGTTTGGTAAGCCTTAAGTTCTTCTTCAAAATCTTCATAAGAACTATTTACAATTTGAATATCTTTTTCAAATGTATTTGTAAATGATTTATCCATTTGTTTTGGAATAATATCATTCTCAATATTAAATTTCTCCTGCTTTTTTCTTCTATATGATGTCTCAGTTATTGTCTTGTCCATACTATCTGTAATAGAATCAGCATACATAATTGCTTTTCCATTAATATTTCTTGCAGCTCTTCCAACTGTTTGAATTAATGATCTATGACTTCTTAGGAATCCTTCTTTATCTGCATCTAGAATAGCCACTAAAGATACTTCGGGTAAATCAAGACCTTCTCTTAAAAGATTTACTCCAACCAAAACATCAAAATACCCTTTTCTAAGATTTTGCATTATTTCAACTCTTTCTAACGTATCAATATCACTGTGAATGTAGTTTGCTCTAATCTTTGCTTTATGAAGGAATTTTGTAAGCTCTTCAGNCATTCTTTTAGTTAGGGTTGTAACTAGGACTCTCTCATCACTCTCAACTCTTACTAATATCTCTTCTATTAAATCATCTATTTGATTTTCAGATTTTCTAATCTCAATAATAGGATCTAGGACACCAGTTGGTCTAATTATCTGCTCAACAAATAGACCTTCAGACATTTTTAACTCGTATTCTGCCGGTGTAGCACTAACATATAAAACATTATTTTGTAAATGTTCAAACTCTTCAAATTTTAAGGGTCTATTGTCTAATGCTGCAGGTAATCTAAACCCATATTCAACTAAATTCTCTTTTCTGCTTCTATCACCACCATACATAGCATGTACTTGTGGAATTGTAACATGACTCTCATCAATAACCATTAAATAATCTTCTGGGAAATAATCAAGAAGACAGAATGGCCTAGTCCCAGGATCTCTTCCATCTAAGTATCTAGAATAGTTTTCTATACCAGAACAATACCCAAGTTCTTTAATCATCTCTAAGTCAAATTCTGTTCGCTCTCTAATTCGTTTTGATTCTATCGATTTTTCTATCTCATTAAAATATTTGACTTGTTCTTCTAAATCAAATTCAATATTATTGATTGCAGACTTAATACTTGACTCTGAAGTAACAAATATCATAGCAGGAAAGATCCTTAGGGATTCAAAATTTTCAATTTTATTACCTGAGATAGGATCAAAAGACTCAATACTTTCAATNANATCTCCAAAAAAGTTTATTCTGTAGAATAAATCAGAATAACTAGGAAAAATATCAANTACATCTCCCTTGACAGAAAAACTACCTCTATTAAGTTCATTAATAGACCTTGAATATTGACTCTTTACAAATTGAGAAAGAAGTTTTGAAATTTGAATTTCATCATCAATAGAAATTTGAATTACGTGTTTTTTAAACTCATTTGGGTTACCAATTCCATAAATACAAGAAACTGATGCAACAACTATAATATCATTTCTTCCAGATAATAATGATGAAGTTGCACTAAGTCTATATTTCTCTATTTGTTCATTTATTGATAAATCTTTCTCTATATATAATCCAGATGATGGAATATAAGCTTCTGGTTGGTAATAATCATAATATGAAACAAAATATTCTACAGCATTATTTGGAAAAAAATTTTGAAACTCTGAATATAATTGAGCAGCTAAAGTTTTATTATGTGCTAAAACTAATGTTGGTCTTTTTATCTCCTGGATTACATTAGCTACAGTAAATGTTTTACCAGATCCAGTAACACCCTGTAGTGTAACATGATTATGATTATTATTAAATGAATTAACAATACTTTTAATTGCCTCTGGTTGATCACCGGTTGGCTTGAAATCAGATGTAAGTTGAAAACTCATAAATCTAAACTTTCATCTTGATCAAAATTATTAGCTTCATTTGTATTGTTGAAGATATCTGATGGTGCTTCCTTAGGAACATCTCCGACAGAATTTATACATTCAAACTTTGAACCTAAATTACTTAATTCGTCTATTTCATATAATTCAACAAAAAATGTCCAATAATTTAAAAAATCATAAACAAAAATCATTTTATCTCCATTTAACACAAAATAGTTGGAAATAGGCGCTTTATCCATTATTTCATCATTATCATCGATTTTAAAAATTTTTATTTCTTCTAATTGCTCCCAGTTTTCATTACTAATATGGAATGTAGAAATTTCTGAGGAGTCAAACCCAAATTGATCAGAAATTATTTTACTAAATTCAAGTAAACTAGTTGAGGAATCAACTATTATGTCACGAAGAACATCATCTTTTACATTTAAAATTATTCTAAATTTTAACCTCATTAGATCTATTATTATATAGCATTAAAAAATAAAATTGTAAACCAACTATTA
>FUFK010064828.1_pt1 | contig 18459 bp, 20 predicted proteins | sample 1021851 | NCBI WGS metagenome assembly FUFK01 (sample SAMEA51879418, study PRJEB19060) | metagenome
CTAAATACAAACCATCCTTTAGCTGCGTATTCATATATTCTTTGTGCTAGTTTTAAATCTTCTGAAAATGCTAAAACTTCAGGCACATTCACAGAACTATTTTTTAAAATTTTTGAAGCATATAGAAAATTTGCTGATTGATCTGTTTTATCAAAATTATCAGCTAACACATATGAAACATTGTCAGCTTTAATTCTGTAATACTTTCTATTGCTGGCTTCTTGACGTAATTCTTCGATATTAAACGAATTATTACCAATGGTTTTGCTTAACCAATTAGTAATTTCTTTTTGGTCAGCTCTCAACTCTCTTTGACTACTTTTGGTACAGGGTAGCCATCTGCTGGGACAAAGAAGTCTGGCATTAACTGATCAAAAGGATAATCTGCATATTTACTAAAATCAGTTTCCCCATGCTCAGCAAGCAATGAATCATCTATTAAAAAGTTACCACTAAAGGTTTTATGATCCTTATTAAGAATGATATGTGCAGCATCAGACATTATTTCAGGTTTTCTTGATTTATCATACATTTCCTGGCCACCTAATACATTTGCTACAGCTGCTGTTCTGATGGCAGTTCTTGGCCAAAGTGCATTTACTGCAATTTTGCCTGAATATTCTGCAGCCATACCTAATACACACATACTCATATTAAATTTAGCCATAGTGTATGCAAGCGATCCTTGAAACCAGAGCGGATCCATATCAAGAGGTGGGGATAGATTTAAAATATGTGGGTTTTCAGATTTTAATAAATGAGGAATGCAAAGCTTGCTCATTAAAAATGTACCTCTGCCATTAATATTATGCATAAGATCATATCTTTTCATATCTGTTTGGAGTGTAGGTGTAAGGCTTATTGCTGAAGCGTTATTAACGCATATATCTATACCTCCAAATTCCTCTATAGCTTGATCAACTGCATTTTGAATACTTTCCTCGAAGCGAATGTCACACTGTACAGGCAATGCTTGTCCACCAGCTTTTTTAATTTCTTCAGCTGCTGTAAATATGGTCCCTTCAAGTTTTGGATGAGGATCTACGGTCTTTGCTGCGATAACAACTTTAGCGCCATCTTGTGCAGCTCGAAGAGCTATAGAAAGCCCTATACCTCTGCTCCCGCCTGACATAAAAATTACTTTATCTTTGAGACTCATAAAACTTTTTCCAATAGTATAAGTCTTATAATACAGGCATATGAAAAAAGTTAATAATCTTGGAGTTATCTTAATTTGGTTCAGCCTGTCTTTAAGTGCAGAAAATTGTGATGAATCAGATAATGCAAATATTACTGTTGAAAGCGGTAATATAGATCTCTCAGAGGAAATAAATCTTTCATTTGATACAGCAAAAAGTTTTGATGAAGTTTTAAAACTAGAAAATATTAAATTAACTTCATGTAAAAAAAGCTCTCTCTGGAGTTTAACTGCTGAAAATGCTGAGTTAAAAAATGAAGGCTTAATAATTCAGAATACAAAACTCAGAATCCTGGATGTGCCTTTATTTTGGCTTGGTGAGGTAAATTTAAATGAGGATAATAGCTTAAATATCCCTAGCCTTGGTGTTACTGATTCCAATCTAGATATAAGCTATAAATTCAAAACTAAAAGTGAAAATTCTGAATTTGTTATAGAACCGATTTATTCAAGTTCCTCATTTGGTCTTTCTATCGACTATGACTTTGACGATGGAATGAATAATTTTCATATTAATAGTTTAGCTTTAGACGATAAAAACAGTTCCTGGGTATATGACATTGATTCTGTAATCAATTTGAATGATTTTATATCGCTAACTTTAGATTACTCAGATTTTAGTGGCAATTCACTCATACAAGATTACGGATTTAAGTATTTAGACATAAATAGAAGAAGCTTGGATTTAAAACAGTCATTTGGAATTTCATTTTTGAAAAATAATAGAAATATTTCTTTTTTTTCAGATGACTTTGTACAGATTGGAGCATTAAGACCTGTATCACATTCTAAAGATTACATAACTTATGAAAGATTTTTTACTATTGATAACTGGGCTGTGAATATAGATTCTGAATACGCAAAATTTTCCAATAACACACCAAATAACGTAGAAATGCCATATGCGCTTTATGATGATGTTGAGAGGACTTCTAGAAATATAGAGATTAAGAAAAATTTTTCGTTAAGTAAGTTAAATTATGAATCAAAATTTCTTTTTTCTACTCGAGATTATGAGATTAAAGACTTAAATGAAAATTTAAGAAATAATAACTTCGCTACGTCTCAAATATTTTCACTGACCAAAGATAAAAGCCTTAAATTTGGCCTTATATGGTCAACCTTTAAGGATGAGTCATCATTACCAATTTTAGATTCTTATCCTGTTCTGCCCTCACCAGAATCAAATATTTCTTTAAGCTCTTGGTATGGCAAAGACAGATCAAATGGTTCAAGAAAGTTCTTTGTTTATAAAAATTGGAGTACTTCTGCATTTGATTTTTCAATATCATCCAACCTTTACGAAAAATATAATTTTGACCAAGAAAACAGTATTTTTAAAAAATTTTATGATAAAAAGCCAATCTTTTTTTCAGCTCAAACCAAAAATAAAAATCTAAATCTTTTTGCTAAGGGCAATTATAGTTTTGAGAAAAGCGATTTCATGGGGCTCACTCTAGGAGCAAAATATATAGACGATAAGACATATTTGTCATTGCAAAAAAATAACATTGTTCCATCAAGCTATCCTCTTCAACCACTAGACAACTACGTACTTAAATTTAAAAGAAACTTTGATAACTATCAGATTTTTTCACGAGCTCAATACTCTGAAGATGAAAGAAATATTAATGAAAATATTTTAGGCCTTCAATGGACATACGACTGCTTCAGATTTAGGTTAAGCGTAGAAAGAGCTAGTTTTTTTCCATTCATTGACCCAGATTTTGATGAAAACTCATATTTTGACCTAATATATTTGACTAATACTGAAGTAAAAAATAACCTTAGTTTTGAATTTGAGTTGGTTGGACTTACAAATATACTTACTCCAATAGATAATATTATTAATAATGGTTTATTTAACTAGAATCTTAACTCTTTTACTTTTTACAAATATTCTTGAATCGCAAGAATTAGATAGGGTGGCTGTAATTGTGAATGATGGTGTGGTGCTTGAATCAGACATTCAACAAAGGATGGATGATTTTAAAAAAAATGCCACTCTTAATGGTGAAAAAATTCCTTCAGATGAAGCTCTTAGAGAAGATATTCAAGAGCAACTGATAACTGCTGAAATTCAACTTCAAATTGCAGATAAAGTGGGCATAAAAATAAGTGATGAAGAATTAAACCTAACCCTCAAAAGACTTGCCCAACAAAATAATTTAGAAATTGAGGAGTTTATTAAGGTGGTGGAAGAAAGAGGAGATTCTTACTCAGATTTAAGAGAAGAGGTCAGAAAAAATCTCAAGATTAATAGAGTTCAACAAGGTCGTATTCAGAATAAAATCCAGATAAGTAAAGATGAATTAGATAACTTTTTACAAACAGAAGAAGCCCAGAATCAGCTTGGACCTGAATTGAGGGTAAGACAAATACTGATTAGAAAAAATTCTTCACAAAATGTTAATGAAATTTACGAAGAAACCTTATCAGGTTTACAAGCTGGTATTAATATAGAGAATCTCATTTCTAATTTTTCTGAGGATAGTGGTTCAGGAGATTTAGGCTGGAGAAAGTTGCCTGCTTTTCCGGAACTCTTTTCCACATCTCTAAAAAATATGAAAATTGGAGATCTATCAGCGCCTATAGAAAGTGGTGCGGGCAACCACTTACTTTACTTGGAAGATAAACGCGGACCAACTGTCTTATTTGAGAAGCAATGGAATGTAAGACATATTCTGCTTATACCAAACCGAATCAGACCTGATGCAGCTAGTGAAGAGCTTATAAATGAAATAAAAAATAGAATTGAGAATGGGGAAAGTTTTAGTGAACTTGCATCTGAGTATTCTGATGATCCTGGGTCAAAACAAGAAGGTGGAAATCTTGGTTGGGCTGGTGAAGGAGTATACGATGATGAGTTTGAAAGGCAGATGATAAAGTCAAATCTAAATGAAGTTACTGATCCATTTTTAAGTCAATTTGGGTGGCATATTTTAGAAGTCCTTGGTACAAGGGTTGAGGACAAGACTAACGAGAACATTCAAGATAGAGCATTCTCATATTTATTTAACAGAAAGTTTCAAGAAGAACTGGAAACAGATTTACAGGAATTGAGAGCAGATGCTTTCGTAGAGATAAAGGAGTTTGATTAGTAAGCCAACCTTTGTTTCTTTAGGCGACCCTTCTGGTATCGGTCCTGAAGTTTTTATAAAAGCTATAAATGATCAAAAACTAAGACAGCACCTATCTAAAATTATCTTAGTTTCCTCATCAAAAGTTATTGAAGGTGCGATTTCAGCTATAGGTGTTAAACAGAAAATAAATCTCATTTCTGATATAAAAAATGCTCAGCCAGATTCAATTAACCTTATTAATGTGGATGGTTGCAAAGATTTTGTATTAGGAGAGCCAACTTTAAATAATTCAGAGTTTATCGTTGATTGTTTATCAAAAGCTGCCGATTTAGCACTTACAAATTCTTCATGCTTAGTGACTGGCCCATTAAATAAAAGCATTATTCAAAAACATGTTCAAAATTTTACGGGTCATACAGAATTTTTAAAGAGAAAATTTAATACTAATGAAGTTTTAATGTATATGACTAATGGAAATTTGCATTTAGGAATTTTAACAACCCACATTCCTTTAAAAGAGGTACCAAATGCAATTTCGAGAGATCTAATTAAAAACAAATACAAGCTTTTGCACCATGGTCTTGTGGATATTTTCAAATTAGCAAGTCCGAAAATAGCTGTGCTTGGAATCAACCCACATGCAGGAGAATTTGGCACAATTGGAAATGAAGAACAAAATACTATTTTGCCTGCAATTGATGAGTTACGAGATGAAGGATATGATGCATATGGACCTGTATCCGCTGATACAGTATTTACACAAACTAAATATGATGCAGTTTTATCAATGTATCATGACCAAGCATTGCCCGTTCTTAAAACCATCGATTTTAACAAAACAGTAAACATAACATTAGGCTTACCTTTCTTGAGAGTATCGGTTGATCACGGCACAGCTGAAGACATTGCAAAAAGTTATTCTGCGAATTATGAGAGCATGATGGAAGCATTATTAATTTCAATAGCTAGAAATGAAGCTTAAAAAATCACTTGGACAAAATTTTTTAAAAGATAGTTTTTTTCTTGAAAAAATAGTTCAAAGCTCACAAATTCAAAAGCTTGATGATGTAATTGAAATTGGGCCAGGAGATGGGGCGCTAACTGAACTCATTCTCAAGAAATCTAACAGTCTTATAGCAATTGAAATTGATCAAAGATTTAGTGAAAAGTTAAAAGAAAGGCATATCGATGACAATTTTCAAATACACAATACAGACTTTTTAAAAATCAATCTGAATGAAATTAATTTTGAAGATAAAGTTGTCATGGGAAACCTTCCATACAATGTTTCATCTCAAATAATTTTTAGACTTCTTGAATCAGAGCTTAAATTTAAACATTGTGTCTTTTTGATTCAAAAAGAATTAGCAAATAGATTCCTTACAAATCAAAAAGCAACAAAAATATCAATTCAATGCCAATTATTCTGTGATATAGAGACTTTATTTGATATACCACCAGATGCTTTCGAACCCAAACCAAAGGTTACTTCAACTCTAATTAAAATCACTCCGCATGATAGGCATGCTAATTTCCGTCCAAAATATAATTTATTGCAAGAGGTCTTGTCTGTTTGTTTTGCTAATCCTAGAAAGAAAATATCAAGTGCATTAAAAAAGATTGATTTATTTAATGAATCATTTAGTTTTGATTTAAATAAGAGGCCAGAGGAGCTTGAGATAAATAATTTTTTTGAAATACTAAATCTTTATGAAAACAAACTCTAAATTTGTTATTGGCGATATCCAGGGTTGTTACAAGGAATTTAAAAGCCTTATAAAACTTATAGATCCAAATAAAGAAAATAAATTCTTATGTGTTGGCGATTTAGTCAATAGAGGTCCTGAATCAGAGAAAGTAGTTGATTATGTGATTAAAAATAATGTGAAGAGTGTATTTGGAAATCATGATTTACATTTAATGGCAATTCTTATTGGTGTTAGAAAACACAATAAAAAAAAAGATACTATGCAAAGATTAATCAATAAAAATAAGGCTATTGAGATAATTGATTATTTTTCACAATTTTCATTTGCAAAAGTCGTTACTAACAATAAGAAAAAATCTTTAATTGTTCATGCAGGGGTTTTGCCAAACTGGTCGCTTGATAATATTTTAAGCGCTAATGATGAATTACAAGAAGATCTAAAAAAAGATCCTGAAGAATTTTTTTCAACAATGTACAGCGACCGAAGCAAGGCTATATCAAAATCAACTAATAAGAAAAATAGAAGAAGGTATTTAATTAATGTTTTTACTAGAATGCGCTTTATTTCTGAAAAGAATAAACTTGATCTTCAAACAAAATTAAAAAAAGCTGGTTCAAATAAATTTAATCCATGGTTCTCATATAAGCATAAATGCCTCAAAGATGTTGATAATATAATTTTTGGACATTGGGCAGCGTTGAATGGTGTTACAAATCATAACAACATAAGGGGGATCGATTTAGGTTGTGTCTGGGGAGGCTCTTTAGCAGCAATTAATATTGAAGATAAATCTATAATAACTGTGGATTCTGTTAAATGAAGATCTTTAAAGTTGGTGGAGCTGTTAGAGATGCTCAAATGGGTTTAAGGCCCAAAGATACTGATTGGGTAGTCGTTGGCTCTTCTCCAGAAGAAATGATTAAAAAAGGGTTTAAGCAAGTTGGCAAAGATTTTCCAGTTTTTCTACATCCAAATACAAATGAGGAATATGCATTAGCTAGAAAAGACAGAAAAACTGGTGTTGGTCACAAAGATTTTCAATTTAATTTTTCTCCAAACGTTACATTAGAAGAAGATCTTGAAAGAAGAGATTTAACTATCAATTCAATGGCATTAGATGAAAATGGCAATCTTATTGATCCATTTAATGGAGCCAAGGACATTGAAAATAAATGTTTTAGACCAGTATCACAAGCATTTTTTGAAGATCCTTTGCGAGCATTAAGAGTTGCTAGATTTAAAGCACAATTTCCTGAATTTTTTCTTCATGAAAGCATGGAACAGGCTCTTTTTAAAATTTCTGCATCAAATGAGCTTTTAAACTTATCTTCTGAGAGGGTTTGGGGAGAAGTTGTGAAAGGTTTAGAGCATGATTTTCACCAATTCTTACAAATAATTAGAAACTACAACCTTCATGAACCTTGGTTTAATAAATTATCCAAAATTCCAGATATAAATTCTGATATTGCCGAAATTAAGTGGTGCGAAGTATCACAGGCAAATGAATTTGAGTTTGCAATGTGTTTGGATATTCCCAAGAGCTATTCAAAACAACTTTCATTATGGAAAAAGTTCTTTAATTACGATAAAAATGGAGATGTTAGTTATAAAGTTAAATTTTTTAAAGATTTTTCAAAAAATAATTTGCCTGATGCTATTTTTACACTTCAATTTTTTAAAGATATTAATTTAGAATGCATTCCTATTATCAAAGAGTATGCTAACTTAAACTTTGGCGCTTTATCTTCTAGCAAAAAACAAGATGTTAAGAGCGTCAAAGAACAAGAACTTAAAAAAATAATAGAAAAATATGGCTGATAAACTACTCATAACAGGCGGAGCGCAAAGAATTGGCAAAGCCTTAGTTAATCATTTCCATGAAAATGGCTGGAATATTATTTTTCAATATAGATCTTCAAAAGTAGAAGCAGAATCAATCAAAGAAAATCTTAATTCTGCTAGAGCAAACTCATGTGAGATTATTCAATGTGATTTTGATAATAGCGACTCTTGTAAAATTTTTTATAAGGAATTAGAAGATAAATTAGATGGTCTCACAGCATTGATAAATAATGCTTCAACATTTTATCCAAAAAAACTAAGTGAAACATCTCACGATGATTGGGTAAAACTCACTTCATCAAATTTATACTTGCCAATTTTTCTTTCAAAATTTTGTTCCGCTGAGCTGATTAAAAATAAAGGTCATATTGTTAATATTGCTGACATTCATGCTGAACAAGGTTTAAAAAATTATACCGTTTACACTGCCGCAAAAGCTGGACTAATGAATTTCACAAAATCATTAGCAAAAGAATTGGCACCAAACGTATTAGTAAACTCTGTTAGTCCAGGCGCAATTCTTTGGGATGTAAATGAACCAAGTGAAGATAAAAAAAATGAAATATTAGCGAGCATACCAATGAAAAGAATTGGTAATGAGAAGGATATTGTTGCCATAATTGATTATTTACTTTCCAAAAATACTTATATGACTGGAAGAAATATTAATATAGATGGAGGAAAATCTTTAGGATGAATGAACAGAGAGTTGAGCTTTTCATTAAAGATAGAAAGTTTTCTTTCATGATACCTTTTAATGATTATGTTCCGTTCAAAAAAGCGGAGAGGAAAATTATAGATCTCATTGAAAACATTGAACATACTGAAGAGCAATTAGATGACGCAATTGTATACTCAGCTTTACAGTTGGCCATTGAAAATGAAAAGCTGATCACAAAAGAAACGGACGATAAGACGCAATCAGATGATGAAATATCACAATTAATAAATAAAATCGAAATATTTCTTAACCAATAGCTCCAAAAACCATAAAAATAGTTATATATTTAGATTGTCTGAATCATTAGGTTTTCAGAATTTATTCTAGAACCGATAATGTAAATTAAGGGAAACAGATTTTATTTAGCTGTGCGTTACTTTTTAATAGGGAGGCCTTACTAGGTAAAAGAGTTGCCCACCTGTCCTTAGGGTTCAGGGTGACTGGAAACAATGATTCAGATGTCTAAATTAACTTTAAGAAAAAATTTTTTATACAAAAGAGAGGCTGTTACTGATACTGAAAAAATCTCTCTATCCTCAAAGATAAATAAAAATTTACAACTTCAAAAAGAATTTATGGCTGCTACAAATATAGCTAGTTATAGATCATTCAGAAAAGAGCCCTTGTTAATAGAATTAAAAGATAAGTCTTATTTTTATCCAAAAATAGATGGGTTAAATCTTACATTTCATTCAGATAAAAATGGTTTTGAGACAAATAAATATGATATTGAAGAGCCAAAGAACAGAAACAACATAGCAATAAATGAAATAGATATTTTTCTAGTGCCATTAATATCTTTTAATAAAGATCTTTATAGAATAGGGTTTGGAGGTGGCTACTACGATAGAACTTTAGCCAAATTACTAAACAATAAAAGCAGGCCTAAATTTTTTGGCATAAGTTATGATTTTCAATTAACTGAATGTAAATTTGAATCAAAGTTTGATGTAAGATTAGATAAAGTTATCACTGATAAAAAAGTTTATGTCTGAAAAATATAACGCAGCACTTGGGGCTTATGAATTAATTATAAAAGAAGAAGGCCCTCTTGTTTTAGGCATAGGCACTGGGAGCACGACTGATTATTTCACTAAAAACTTTTTACCAAATTTAAGCAATAAATTGAAATGCGTTTATTCAAGTTCTGATAGGACAACTAGCTTATTAAATGATTTAGGTTTTATGGTAAAGGATTATGATCAAAACGCTGTTATAGATATTTATGTTGATGGAGCCGATGAAGTTGATAAAAATCTTAATTTAATAAAAGGTGGTGGTGGCGCGCACACCAATGAGAAAAGGCTTGCCAAAATAGCAAATCAGTTTATTTGTGTTGTGGATGAATCTAAAATCGTTGATACTCTAGGAAACTTTCCACTACCAGTTGAAATACGTACCTCACATAAAGAAGAAGCACTTTTGGAACTCAAAAAATATTCAGAAAACATCACTGTTAGAGACTCCCTGAGTGATAACAAAAATTATATTTTTGATATTCATAATTTTAAAATTACAGAACCACAAAAAACTGAGAAGGACATGCTTGCAATCAATGGAGTAATAGATGTTGGTATATTTTCTGACAACAAACCACAAATTGTTATAGTCGGTAACGAATCTTCTTATAGATTAATTGAGTTTTGAATGGCTGAAACAATCAATTGATCTTCGGGATCAATCCTATGAGAAAAACTTTTTATGTTTCCGTTTGGAGAAATTAAAAATTTATGGAAATTCCATGACGGTCTTTCACTAGTGAGTTCATAGAGTTTTTTGTAAAAAGGGTGACTTGTCGAACTTTTAACGTTGGCAATTGAAAATAATGGAAAAGTGACATCAAAAGTTGATTTACAAAATTCACTTACTTTTTCCTCGTCACTAAATTCTTGGCCCATGAAATTTCTTGATGGAAAGCCCAGCACTGTGAACTTTTCATCTCTGAATCTACGCTGCAAAGACTCAAGCTGTTCATATTGATATGTAAAACCACATTTGCTGGCTGTGTTGACCACAAGAATTGTATGATCTTCATATTCGCACAAATTCTTAAACTCTTTTTCATTTAAAATTTTTACTTCTGTGTCCAACAAATCACTACAAGGAAAAGCGTAGAAACCAAAAAATAAAAAGATAGAGAATAATTTTTTCATATTTATATAAAGATATATTTTAGACCGAGGAGATGCCAAGTAAAAGCACGGCGAATATTGTGAAAAGAATGATTAATTCAATGTTATCTGCAATTTTTTCCATAATTCTCTCAAAAATGCTTGGGGCCGGAGCCCCTAGCGTGTCAGTCATGGGGGAGAGGAGAGACTGACTAATATACATATATTAAATATTTATTTTATAATATCAATAGTTTTTATAAATAAGTATTAGTTATTTATATAAATAAGCATTATTTATTAATTTGAACAGTTTCTCCGCCTTCAAGCAGATCAAATAGCTCTATTACATCGGTGTTTGACATTCTTATACAGCCTTTTGAAGCTTTCTCGCCAAGCAACCATTCTTCTGGAGTGCCATGAATATAAATATATCTATCAAAAGAATCTACACCAGGTCCTTTATTCTCACCTTCTTCCATTCCAGAAAGCCAGATTATTCTTGATTGAACCACGTCATCAGCAACATAGACCTTTTCAGTGCTATAAATAGGAAATATTTCACTTGGTATTCGTCCGATAAATCTCATACCAATTTTTTCATCATGCCCTATAAGTTTCTTTACTTCATGTTTTCCTAAAGGAGTTTTAAATGATCCTAGTTCAGATCCTTCACCATATTTAGATGATGAAATCTTATATGTCTTTGTAATTGCTCCAAGTTCAAATAGATAAAGTTCTTGTTTTGAGATGGAAATATGTATTTCTTTTGATGAAAGGGACATCATAATTAACATTATAAGAAAAAAATTATTTTTCATATTTTCTAAAAAATATACCAAACATTAAGGATAAAACAGAAATAATCAATAGAGGCGTATCTCCGTGTTTTATGTAGAATGTATCTTGGGAATTTAGTGTTATTTCATGAGTTATGCTTCCCATTTCTCCCCTTTCTAATGTTACAGAAGATTCATTCGATCTTGGACTTATGATTTGTGAAATTCCGTCAAGAGTAGCTCTCACTACCCATTTATTTGATTCTACAGCCCTAGCTTTAGCATGTTTTAGATGTTGTGCTGGCATTGAGCTCCCATACCATTTGTCATTGCTCATGTGGACAATATATTTTGTGCCTCTCACTCTCCTAGTAAAGGTTTCATTAAAAACAAGCTCCCAACAAATTAATGCTGACCAATCAGCTTTTGTTTGATAAAAGCCCCCGCGACTTAATGATGAGTTTGGTATGTTAAAGAAGTTATTAATACTTTTTAATGAAGATCCAAACGGCTGAAACTCACCAAACGGTACAAGGTTTCTCTTATCATAGTGGTGGCCGGTTTTAAGATTTATTGCAGAAGTGTAAACATTTGTATTTTCTTGTCTAAAAAAGCCACCTATCACGACTTTTTTGGGCACTAATTTCGAGACAGTTTCGTCAAACTTAGTGACAGCTTCTGGCCAAATGACTAAATCACTTTCAGCTTCATTTGTCATGTTTATAATTCTCTCCATGTTAGTCGTAAGTGGTTGAATAACCGTGATTTTCAATTTTTCATCTCCACCATCTTGATAATGCCCAGGACCAATCAATAAAACAGCTAGAATTAAACTTGCTGTTATTCGACTAATAATTACTTTATTTTTTTCTAGCAATAGAGCTACTATCAAAATAATTAAGAAAGATGTGCCAGATATTCCAACGACAGGGAGCAACCCCCACAAACTCTCTGATAAAATTCCAAGATTTAGCCAAGGAAAGCCAGAAATTACCCAAGATTTAAACCACTCAAGCAAAAAAAAGACACTAGGGATTATAAGAACTCTATATTTATGGTCTTCAAAAAATTTAATAGCAACTAAAAAAATTCCAAAATAAATTGAAACATAAGCTATCAATAAAACTGTGATGAAACCACTTAGTGCATTACCAGCACCATAATAGTTCACTGCATCAAAAATCCAAGTAATGGAATATGCCCAGAAAGCAAAAGCAATAAGCCAGCCAATTAGAAAATATTTAATCAATTCTTCGAACCGTAATTTTCTTTATTTTTCTCTGGTCAGCTGAAGTGACTATCATTTCTAAAGAATCAACTTGGATTTTTTCCCCAACTTTAGGTAAATGGCCAATTTCTTTAAGTACAAATCCTCCCAATGTTTCAACGTCAGGACAATTTAACTGGAATGAGAAAAACTCCTCAAATTTTTCTTTTTCAATTGTAGAGGAGACAATAAATTCTTTGTCATTAATCTTAATAATCTCATTATTTTTTTCCTCATAAAACTCATCTTCAATTTCTCCTACTATTTCTTCAAGAATATCTTCAATGGTTATCAATCCTGATATAACTCCATATTCATCTAATACTATCGCAAGGTGAGCCTTGTCTTTTTTAAAATCCTCAAGAAGGGAGGTTACAGATTGTGATTCAGGCACATGTTTAGCTTCTCTTAAAATTGTATTTAGATTAAATTTATCTTCTGCAGATCCAAGCATATCTTTTACATGAAGAATTCCGGTAACTTTATCTTTGTCAGAATTAAATACAGGATAGCGTGAATGTTTTGTATCATTCACTACTGAATAAACATCTTCCAGGCTATCCGATTCTGTTAAAAAAGAAATATTGACTTTTGGTATCATTATTTCTTTAACAATTGAGTCTTTAATATTTAAAACATTTTCAATTAGCTCTTCAATTCTCTCGTCTTCAGGCTCAGTGTTTTTTAAAACCTCTTCAGATTTTTTGCTTAAACTAAATAAATTTTTTAATTTTAAAAAAAACGATTGCGATGGTTCGTCAGGCATTATTTATAAGGGTCTTTTACTCCAATTTTTGATAAAAATTCTATTTCTTTGCTTTCCATTAATATAGCATCATTTTTATCTTCATGCGCATAACCCAAGATGTGTAACATAGAGTGAATTACTAAATGAATAAAATGATCAAAGATTTTTTTTTCTTGATCAAATGCTTCTTTTTCAAGGACTTTTTGGCAAATCATTAATTCTCCAATACATTCATTCGATATATTTTTTTGCTCCTTATCTGGAAAAGACAATACATTTGTTGAGTTGTTCTTGCCCCTAAATTCTTTATTAATTTTTGTTATTTCATTTTCTGTACAAAAACTAATATCTACCTCTAACTTTGAAACAGAAAAGAAAGCTAAAAACTTATTTATTACATTTTCAATTTTTTCAGAGTGTTTAGTTACATACTCAGGCTCTTCAAAAAATTGAATTTTATAGTCTTTACTCGAAATTATCATAAGCCTCAACAATTTCCTGTACTAAGGAATGTCTAACTACATCTCGCGCAGTGAATTTTGTGAATTTTATAGATTCAACGTCTTTAAGAACTTCGATAGCGTGTTTAAGCCCTGAAACTGTACTTTTTGGTAAATCTATCTGACTTAAATCTCCATTTACAACTGCTTTTGATCCAAAACCTAATCTTGTAAGGAACATTTTCATTTGTTCTATAGTCGTATTTTGCCCTTCGTCCATAATAATAAAGGCTTCTCTTAAAGTTCTTCCTCGCATATAAGCTAGAGGTGCAATCTCTATTATGTCTCTCTCAACTAATCTATTCACCCTTTCAGCTCCAAGCATGTCGTGTAATGCATCATAGAGAGGCCTTAAATATGGATCAATTTTCGAACTTAGATCACCTGGAAGAAAACCTAGTTTTTCACCTGCTTCAACTGCCGGTCTTACAAGAACAATTTTTCTTATTTTTTCTTTAATCAAATCATCTACAGCTCTGGCTACAGCAAGAAAGGTTTTACCTGTACCAGATGGCCCTACACCAAAAGTCAAATCAGCGCATGCAATATTTGTTAAATATTCTTTTTGATTTTTGCCTCGAGCAGTTACAGAGGCTCTTGGTGTTTTGATGTGAATTTCTTTAGAGTCTGCTTTCTCAGCATCTGAAAATTTAGCAGTATGCAAGCTGAGGTGAATAAGATCTGGAGTAATAACAGAATTTGTCTCCAACTTTTGTTTCAAATCAAACAAAGCTGATACTCCCATTTCTACATCATCTTGATTGCCTGAGATATTAAATTCAGTCCCATTCTGGATTACTTTAATCTTTAACGCTTTTTCTATTTGTTTAAGATTTTTATTGAGTTCTCCACATAGCAACATCAGTTGCTCTGGCGGTAGATTAGAAAAATTTAATTGGTGGCTATACAAGATTTTTAATTTTGAATTGATCCTCTAAGACAATTTGGTAGTGCATCGTTAATTCGAATATTAATCAATTGTCCAACTAAATCAATACTATCTGATCTAAAATTTACCACTCTGTCACATATTGTTCGGCCTTGAAGTTGGCCTGGATCTTTTTTTGAGATTCCTGTCACCAGACATTTTTGGACTGACCCAACCATTTTTCGACTATAACCATATGACAATTGGTTTAATCTAGCTTGCAAAATATTGAGACGGTCCTTTTTCTCTTCATGTGATACATTATCTTCCATTGTTGCAGCTGGGGTATCAGGCCTAGCACTGTAGATAAAACTATAAGATTCATCAAATTTTACCTCATTTATAATATTCATAGTGTCAGTGAAGTCTTGTTTCGTTTCTCCTGGAAAACCGACTATAAAATCTGAAGAAAACCTCATGTCTGGCCTAACTTTTTTAAGTTTATCGATCAATATTAAATATTTTTCAGCTGTATATCTTCGTCGCATCAATTTGAGAATCCTATCTGATCCGCTTTGAACTGGCAAATGAACATGGCTTACCAGTTCTGGAACTTTTGCGTATGTCTCGACGAGATCATCTTTAAATTCATGTGGGTGACTAGTTGTAAATCTTATCCTCTCGATATTTTCGATTTTTGCTGTCAATTCAATCAATTTTGCTAATGAAGACTTCTCACCCTTGTATAAGCCTTTAAAATTATTGACGTTTTGCCCTAAAAAGTGAATTTCTTTTGTCCCTTTTTCTGCAAGAATTGANACTTCTNTCAAAATNTCNTCAACNNTTCTNGANACTTCNTGTCCNCTTGTTTTTGGNACCACACANAATGANCAATANTTATTACANCCNTCAACAATTGATACGAATGCTGATGCTTCTCCTCTNTCNGGCATTGGAATATGATCAAATTTTTCAAGTTTAGGAAANGAAATATCAACTTGTGGTTTTTTTGTTGAATTTTNATCTTTNTAGAGCTTNGGTANATTNTGCAAAGACTGCGGACCAAATACTATATCNACAGANGGNGCTCTTTTTATAATTTTCTCGCCTTCTTGAGAAGCGACACAACCACCAATAGCAATTTTTAAGTCCGGCTTTACTTCCTTAATTTTTCTCCAACGGCCAATTTGATGAAATACTCTTTCTTGAGCTTTTTCACGTATTGAACAGGTATTTAAAATTAATAAATCAGCCTGATCTTCAGAATCTACTAACTCAAAATCTTCTTCAGCCTTAAGCAAGTCAATCATCTTTGCAGAATCATATTCATTCATCTGGCAACCATGTGTTTTTACAAATAATTTTTTAGTCATCTTTAATAAATAATTTTTCTCTATAGAATTTCAGCTCATTTACTGATTCTTTAATGTCGTCCATAGCTCTATGAGATGAAGCTTTTTTAAATTCATCTGCTTCTGGATACCATCTCTTTATGACTTCTTTAAATGAACTTACATCAATATGTCTATAATGAAAATGATTAGCTAATTTAGGCATATGCTTAATTAAAAATCTTCTATCGTGTGAAACACTACTACCACATAGCGGAGATTTGTGTTGCTTTATTTGTGATTGAAAAAATTTTAAACACTCTTCTTCAGCTTCTTTTATTGATATATCGCTAGATTTTATTTTTTCTACAAGACCGGATGAGGTGTGTTGCTTTACGTTCCATTCATTCATCAGTGAAAGGATATCTTCATCTTGAAAAATTGCTAATTCTGGTCCTTCGGCAACTATATTTAAATTTGAGTCTGTGACTAGGCATGCAATTTCAATAATATGATGCTTTTCAGGGTCAAGCCCAGTCATTTCAAGGTCTATCCATGCTAGTAAATTTGAATTAGTCATTTATACTTTTTGTTCTCAACACAATAATACTATATGAGCGAAAAAGATAATCAAAAAGTCTATTTCGGAGATAAAAAAGTTTCGAAAGACACAAAAAAAGATGGCGTAGAAGAGATTTTTACCAAAGTATCTGATAACTATGACTTGATGAATGACATGATGTCTGTCGGAATGCACAGATTGTGGAAAAAATCATTTATCGATACAGCAAATATTCAAAAAGATCATGTTTGTCTTGATCTAGCAGCAGGAACTGGTGATATCGCTAAACTCATTGCACAAAAAGTCTCAAAAAAAAGCATCTATTTGTGTGATCAAAATAAAGAAATGATTGAAAAAGCAAAAGAAAGGTCGCTTAATGAAGGTTTTTTTAATAAGTGTCATTTTGAAGTTTCTAGTGCTGAAAAATTACCGTTCAAAGATGAACAATTTGATCACGTATTNATATCTTTCGGTTTTAGAAACTTTTCAGATAAGAGCCAAAGCTTGTTAGAAATAAAAAGGGTGCTAAAAAAGGCCGGAGTATTGCACATTTTAGAATTTTCAAAAGTTGAAAATAAAACTTTTTCTAAAATTTATGATTTTTATAGCTACAACTTTATCCCTTTGATGGGCCAAGCAATCTCAGGAGATAAAAAAAGTTATGACTACTTAGTTAAATCAATAAGAACTCATGAAAGCCAAGAAGNTATGTTGAAACTTTTTAANAAAGCTGGCTTTAAAGATAACAATTATGAAAANATGTTTAATGGTATTGTGTCCCTTCATAGAGGAAGAAAATGACCATAATACGTTTATTAAAAATTTTTGCTGTCTTAAGAAATACCGGCATTTTTAATACTTTAATAAAAGGGTTTAATCCAATTTTAAAAACCTTTAATTCAAAAAATAATGTTGAGCAAAATTTTAGGAAAACATTAGAAAGTCTTGGGCCTGTATTTATCAAATTGGGGCAACTCCTTTCAACAAGAACAGANATTATTTCCAAAGAATTAGCTGCAGAACTAAACAACTTAACCGATAATTGCGAACCTATTGAATACAGTTTCATTAAAGATCAATTAATTGCTAATCTTGGTGACAATGCCAAAGATATACTTGAAGATATAGATCCTAAACCCTTAGCATCAGCTTCACTTGCTCAAGTACATAGATTCACTATAGAAGGTGAGAATTTAGTAGTAAAAGTACAGAAACCTAACTTAGATGAGCAGATAGAGGTGGATATTAAAGCAATAAGGTTGGGTACAAAAATTCTGAGAACATTCTACAAAGGCTACCCAAGAGTAGATTTAAATTCTGTTGTTGATGATTATGAAAAAATCGTTATGAATGAGCTAGATTTTCGGATAGAAGCAGCTAACGCAAAAAAAACTTATCAAAACTTCTCAGAGAACAACTACCTATACGTACCTAAAGTTCTTGATAAATATACGACGAAAAAAATACTTGTGATGGAATATATTGATGGTATTCCCATCACCAATATTGCAAACCTCAAGAATCATAATTTAAACCTTAAAGTACTTTCTGAAAACGGAGTAAGGATATTTCTAAAACAAGTTTTTCAAGATAATTTTTTTCATGCTGATATGCATCCAGGAAATATTTTTGCATCAAAAGAGTCCCCAGAAAAACCTTTTTATTACGCTGTAGATTATGCAATATGTGGATCTCTGACCGAATCAAATCAAATATTGCTAGCACAAATGATCTCTTGTT
>FUFK010048574.1_pt1 | contig 18457 bp, 8 predicted proteins | sample 1021851 | NCBI WGS metagenome assembly FUFK01 (sample SAMEA51879418, study PRJEB19060) | metagenome
TCCCCTGATTCAATTCTGGTATATTCAACACCTCTTAAATTATTTACCTTAGTTAGTGCATCTGAAATAGTAACAATATCAGTTTTTATTCGTCTATCAGAACCTTCAGTAAGAGAACCAGCAATTGTTAAGGCTCCAGTACTTTCTAAATCAAATCTTTCAGCTAGGTTTTCGCCATTAGCAGTATTAAGATGTATTTTTAAACGACCTATATTACTATGCGAGGTTTGTTTGTACACACTAATATCACCCAAAGGCATTGAGTTATCATAACGAAAAGTGCCGTCGTTACTCGTACCAGAACTATCGTTTGTACAGAAATCAATTTGATTTATAGGTACAGTAGTTGAAGATGTTCTAGCCCCCCTCATCGTTAACTTAGCTGTGTTTGACCCAGTGTGTGAAGTTCTAATTTGCAAATGAGGACTACCAGTTCCTTCAAATATATGTGAATTACCATATCCTCTTATACCATTTGAAGCTGTTTTAAACGTCAGAACGTTGTCGTAATAGAGTTGTACTGCACTGTTTACAGTACCAAGTAACATAGTTTCGTCAACTAGTTCCGAATTCATAGCTTCTAAACGAATTTTACTTCTACTATTTATTTGTAACTCACCAGTACCATTTTCTATTCTACTATTTGTACCGTTATGGTAAATGGACAAATCACCAGAATTATCAGCAGTACCACCAAGCATTACCATTTCGTTATCTGGTAATTTTAAACCTCCTGACTGTATAACTACTGTATCAGTTGTATCGAGTCTCCCAGTAACTTTTGCACCAGTGGATGTAGTCTCAAACTTTTTAGTACCATCGTAGTATAACTCGACAGCACCATCTGGTATTACTTTCCAACCTATATCACCACTAGAATTAGCCAGCAACGCAAATTCTTTATCAGTCGTGTTGTTAATTAAATAAATTTTGTCATCTACACCGTTAAACTGAAATATCGCTTGCTTTTGAGCACCATGAATAAGACCATGTGTAGTTTTAGCAAGTTCCCCTGTAGCATTAGTATTACATTGTATAGCAGTTTGACCTTGTATAACACCGCTTACATCAAAACCATAAGAAACAGTTTCTGCCTTCTTCACACCATCAAAGTACAGTTCTATAGCTCCGTCAGGAATTAGCTTAATACCTTCTTCACTAGCTTTAGGTCTTATATGTAAATTACCAGCCGTGTTTTCTATAAATGTATCTGTATCATCATGCTGAATTGTAAATTCATTACTTACTCCAATTAATAATTGACCTGTATATGAATTTACTTTTAAATTAGTATTTGCTTGTAAGGTTCCATGTACTGTACAACCGAAAGACTTTGTTGATAATTTCTTAGACGCATCGAAGTACAACTCGACAGCATCGTCAGGAATTACCTTAATACCTTCTTCACCAGACTTTGCATTTATAACAAGATTACCTGTGTCATTTGTAATAAATGAATCTGTACCATTATGAGCTATGGTTAGATCATTGCCATTACCAACCATAAATAGTCCATGAGTAGTAGTTTCATTAGAAACTGATGGACTGTCTGGTACTTTAAATCCTACAGTACCTGCTCCATCTACGGTAGCTATTCCATTTATTAATGTACCTGTACTTGTTGTCTCGAATTTTTTTGAACTATCATAATATAAAGAAACAGCAGTAGCAGGAATAAAAGAAGCAGAAGTTCTATTATCATTGTGATTTTTAATAGCTACCGTTGAACCTAATATTTTCAACATTCCAGTTCCTGCATCTTTTACAACGCTATGTGAACCATCGTGATAAAGTTCTAAATCTTGGTGTAATCCTAATAAAACTTTACCTGTGTCATTAGGTATTCGAATATTACCTGTTACATCTAATCTACCTGTAACTTCTGCTCCATTATTTGTAGTCTTAAATTTTTCAGTACCTTGATAGAACAGGGCAACTTTTCCGTTGTTGTTAAGCTGAATACCATCTCTATTTGCATCGGCTTTTATGTATAAAGCACCTGTATCATTAACAATATACGAGTCCGATCCATCGTGATAAATTCGCAGCTCATGCTCAGCACCAGCAGTAATTTTATGTGAATCTGATTGACATCTTACATTACCTGATATGGTAGCAATTGTGCCTGTAGCTAAAACCCCATAACTCGTAGTTTGAAATTTCTTATTACCATCGTAGTAAAGCTCAACAGCTTGATTTGACTGAATTTTTAGAACACCTGTACCCTGATCATTTATATAGCTGTCCGTTCCATCGTGATAAAGTTCTAATTCTTGACTATCTCCAAGTTGTAATTTTGCTGTGTAGCTAGGTATTTGAACGTTACCTGTTACATCTAATCCACCTGTAACGTTTACTCCAGTAGAGTTAGTTTCAAATCGTTTAGTACCTTCTGCGTAAAGTTCAACAGCTCCACCATAAAGAGCATCACCTGATGTTTGATCACCGCTATTGTCACTTATAAATTTAGCAATAGTATTAGGAGTACTAGCTCTATCTTCAATTATAACTCCATTATTAGTACCACCAGCTTGAAGAATTAAACTATCTCTAAAAGTTGTAATGTATGAATCTCTGTAACCAGGATTTCCATTTGGATTCTTACATCTTATTTCTAAACTTGGTCCTGGAGTAGCTCCGTAAAGTGAATACAAACCCCATTTAATAGATGAGCCCTCATCAACACTTGGGTTCTCAACATTAGAAGGTGAGATCTCAATTGGTGCATCAAATTTAGTTCCACTCTTCTCTTTTTTACTAAATGTAACTAGGTGTTGATCATTACCATGTATTTCAAATATACCTCGTGGAACTTGTGAAGATACTGCTGCTCCTAGCTGAAAAGTTGTAGTAGATTTCCGTTCACTATTTAATGAACCACCTGGAGAATAAAAATGGTATAACCAATTATTTTTATCCATCGGCGTGTCTGGAAACGTCGCTGATCTATCAGGTTTATCTCCAAAAATTAATGACCCATTATCCCACATATAGCCGTAGTCGGCGTTGAATATATCATAATTCCAATCAGTATTAGGGTTATTGCTTACTTCAGGTATTCTAAGATTACTGTGAACTACACAACCAAAGATATCTGTTTCAAACCTTTTAGTATTATTTGAATAAAGTTCAACATGACCACCGTTGTAATCATCTCCATCAACTAAATCTAGTTCATCATCTGAATCATGATAGCTTTTAAATTTTGCAAGAGTACTAGTAAAGGTGGTAGTACCATTATCATTTGATCCCGCCCCGTTATCTTGAAATTCAACATCATAACTTGATCTTATAAATAAAGTTCCTCTTCTATTATTCATGTACGTATTGGGAGTTAATCCAAACGCATCAGAACAATTTATTTGAAAGCTTGGAATACTATCTCTAAATTCCCATTGAACTCCGGAACTATTATGAATTCTTAAAGGGTAGTTTGTTATGTTAGTTCCGTTCTTATCAAATACAATACAATCAGAACTACCACCTGTAGTTATTACGAATTGCGGATCTAGGTCACCACCACTCGCAGTCGTCAAGTTTGTACCAACTTTTAAGTTTAATTCTGGATTGTTTATAGAAGAACCAAAGTTTTGAAAGTGTCTAAGATATATCCAAGCTGATTGTCCAAAAGAATTATATACAGTGGTATCTTCTGGATAATTAAAAAATATTTGACCTTTGTCAAACATATTTGCATTGCCAGTACCATGAGCACCATCTGGGAAAGCATCTAAGTCATCATTAGCTAAAGGAATTTTTATATTATTAGCAAAAGTAATATTTCCACTAGCTGTATCATCAATATCTCTTCTTAAAAATTGATCTACTCCAGTAAAAGTTATACCAGTTAGACCTGAACCGTCACCAAAAAATCTTGCAGCTGTAATATCACCTTGCGCGGTAATATTATCTATGGTCATGTCACCTGACGCTGTAATATCCTCTATTGATAAATCACCATCTGCTGATATATTTCCTCTCGCATCTATATTTAAATCTGTTGTTATAGTTTGATTACCAAAATTTGGATTAGGATTAATAATCTGTGATCCATCTCCAATAATATTCTGTACGCCAAAATTTGGAACTATCTTTGAACCTTGGATAGCTGCTGTAGCACTAACATCCTCATCAATAATTGTACCGTTTCTGATATGGGCAGTTGTTACTGAGTTAGGTGCTAATTTTGCCTCTGTTATAGCTCCGTTTTTTATATCACCAGTTGTTATTAATTGATCTGATTCTTGTAATCTAAATAGTGCTTGATTTGTATTATTATTTAAATCTTGTGCTCTGATAGCACTTCCTGTACCGTAAACCGCTTTTGCTATTTCAACATCAGTAGTTCTATAAATATGAATGTTATCAATGCCAGCGACTTGAGGAGGTGCTGTATTAAAAACAATGTTTGTATTTGATATGGAGTAGTCATGGTTTAGACCACTAGTATTCTGTTGTAGTAAATCAAACTCACCTGTCTCTGTATTGTAGAGTTTTACAAATATGTCTGATTCTGTTAAATATGGGAATTGGAAGGGGAACGAAGTTTGAGTACCCGTTCCCGAATAAAAATGTTCAGTTGTCGCCATTTGTTATGTACAAACGATTTGTTATTCAGTTGGCGGGTGGGGTTATAAAATTTGTGCTTGTTTTTGTAATCTTGTAATTTCTTCTATATCTCCTTCTCTCGTAGCCCTTTCTATTTGTTTGTTGTAGTACTGTTTTTTATCAACTACTCCTTTTTCTTCAATACGACGTTCAGCCATATCTTGTGCTTTTCTTAAAGCTACACGTAATCTTCTATGTATATTTAAAAATTCTTTTCTATCTAATCTAATACCATCTCTAGTAGCTTTTAAATAAGCTGATCTAAATCTTTTACCTTCAGCAGTATTCATTATTCTTTTAACTTCTTTAGCAAATAATTTATCTTTACCCATTATTTGTGTAACTTGTGATCTTTGTTCAGGAGAATATTCAACTCCATTACCATTAGTGTTTAACTGAGGACGACCATCAAATTCCACATCAATTAAAAATTGTTTAACAGGTGATATTTCTTCGCTTTGTTTAAAAGCAGGAGAATATGTATTCCAAATTCTTGTAAAAAAGTTTTCAGGTTCTCTTATAAGACTTCCATCAACCCAATCATATGCATCAGGTAAACCACCTTTCATAATTGGATTTCTGTTTGCTAAAAGTTGGAAGAAGTCTTGCTCTACTTCTTTTAATTGAGGACTTAATAGTCTTGAAAATTCATTTCTTAATCCAGAACCAGGAACAAAACTACTACCAAAACTAGCAAGCCATCTATTCATAGCTGCTGGGTTTCCAGCTAACATATCATTCATTGGTTCTAAACCAGCTAAGAAAGATTTATTAACTAGGTTTGCAGATAAAACATGTCCTACTTTATTTAATTGGAGTTCTAATGTTGGTTCATCTAATGAATCAAAATTATCCATAATGTCAGCAGTTAAAGCAAGCCAATCACTAATAGCACCTAAGTTGTCATAGCTATACCATTTACCATCCCAACCTCTGTAACTTCTCGGTTGCCAGTTAAGTTGTCTTCTAGTAGCTTGTCTAGTTTTGTCATATAAACCATTGCCATGTAAATTACCAGCAGAGAATGCACCTACTGCACTCATAACGGTTAAAGTACCAATAGCTCTTCTACCTTTTAATTCAGCTCTAATAGTTTCATATGCAGCTTCAGGATTAACAGTATTAATATCAATACCTCTACCTTTTAATAATCTTTCAATTTCACTGCCAGTCTGCTGTGCAAACGGTTTATTAAAATTATCTAAATCTTTAATAAAACCAGACAACGGTGTATGAGAACCAGAATAACGAAGCATGTTTACAGCTGTACGTGGAAACATAAGAAATGGTTTTAGACCCGGCATGTATTGAAGCATGGTGTTAAGACTGTCAACTGCCTGATTATCTAAGTTCATAGCAATTTCTTTACTTGCGTATTCAACACCTTTGTCTGTAATCATGCCTGAATCATCAAACATTTCCTTATATAATTTGTCACTTGCATTTTTTAAAGTAGTAGAAGTTACTTTCTGACCTTCACCGATAAGTTCATCAAAAGCTCTACCTCTAGATTCTACGCTTGCAATAAAAGATCTTGTGAATCCGTCAAACGCAGTCATACTATTTGCACCAAATCTGAGAACAGGGTTATCAGCTAAATCATTCATAGCTTCTACTCTCATCATCATTGCTTTAGGACCATCTAATCCTTCAAGAGATTTAGCATCAGCAAACGCATTAAGTGCTTTTAATGTTTGTTCGTTTTTGTATTGGAAATCTTTTCGCATTATGTATTGGACAGAACTAGGATCTCTAGAAGCTTGTCTAAAAACAGTATTCATATGGGTTGTAGCTTTTTGCAAAGTATCTACAAAACCCGCACCATACATATAAGCAGCTCTTCTTAATGTACGAGTATCTCCAGAAAATCCTGCACCAAGAATTGTGGCAATAGGTCTTTCGATCATAAGTACTAAGTTAGAAACACCAGCTTTTAATGGTGTACCAATAGCAGATAAAACAGAGTTATAAATATTACCCCATGCACCTTGAACAACTACAGAAGGCATGTCTGGATTTTTATCAATTATTGCTTTTCTAAATATTCCAGTAGATTCTTTAAAATATCTATTTAATTTTGCAATAGTATCAACCTTTCCATCTGTAACTTCATAAGCAAGCATTAATGGTTTAAGCATTGATGGTTTTTCTTTATTAAGAGTACGAATAACATCTATTGCTTCTTTAGATTCTTGAGTTATCTTTTTAAGATTTTTAATTGTTTCTTCTTTCTCGCTCTTTATATACTCAAGAGCATTATTCATTATATTTTTCTTACCACCTTTCTTACTAAAATCTAAAGTTCTTATACGATTCCAGAGATTAGTCATGTTTAAAGCTCTTCCTCTTGCATAAGAAGTTTGTGCTTTTAAATTCATAAGATATTGCAATCTATCAAGTACTTGTTCTTGTGCTCTTTGTACTGCCTGTGGAGCATCTGCCATTAATCTTGCACCTTCTGCCATATCTGAAACTTGACCAGCTAATGAAGTCCCTACATATGCTTGAGCACGTGCAAGATCCATATTCATGTAGTCGTCAAAATATTTTTTAATAGCAGTAAATACACCAGCATACCCTTCAGAACTTAATACTTTAATTCCTGTGTCAGCATCTGTACCTGTTAAGAAATTATCCATAACACGTTTCATTTGTGGTGTATCCATTTCATACAAAGCAGCTGCTAAATCTTCACCTACTTCTACAGCTTCTTTATGAGTAATAATCTTTCCAGTTTGACCATGCCATTCAATGTCCAGCTGTAAATCTTTTGATAATTCCTTCATTGTTCCAAGACCAGCATCATCCAGATTTAATCCTTCCCTTAATGCTGAATCTGTAAATACACTTCCTACTCTTCCTTGAACACTATCTATGTTTTTAGCAATACGAACAGCATCATATTGAGCTATGACAATACCACCATCATCAGCAGTTCTAAAACCTACCTCATAATCATCATAAATATCATGCACACCCTTAATAGGTTTATCTAAATCTATATCTTCAGTAATTGATAAGTTGTACTTACCCATTTCTGTAAATTGATCTTTTCTTTTTTGACTATTAATGATTACTTCATTTTCTATAGGATCCTCAGAAATTACTTTCTTTGCATTTTTCTTTGCAACCCATTGTTTAGCTTGTTCTGATTTTGGAACCCATTGAGTTGCATCATTAATTCCTCTTAACTCTCTGATAACTTTTGTACCACCAAGTAATATATCTCCAGCAAAACTTAAACCAACACCTTCATTAATGTTTTTCATCCTTTTTGTTTCAGGAGAATCATTATCAAGTGTTGCAATATTATCTGGTATCCAACCGTAAGTCTGCGGCCACGCTGCTTTTAATGCTCCAGTAGCGTTATGGTCAGTAAGGTTTTGTGTATTAATTCTATCTACTACAACGCCTGACAAAGCATCTAAACCAGCTTTACCAGCAAATTTAACTGCTGTTTTATTTCCAAGTGCCCAACCAACTTTGGCATGAGCTGCTGCACCTAAACCTTTTAAAAACATACCACCATATAAAGATGGGATAATTATTCCAGACATATCTCGTACTCCTTGTAGTACTCCACTTTCGTATTCTGGTAGTTTAGGTAAATTAACTCCGGGAAGTATATTGACAGTATCAATAGCAAAATCAGCAACTCCAGCTCCAGCAGCAGTCATATAATTAACTGGATTACGTGCTGATGCTGTTCCAAAAGATTCTGAAAATCCTTCTTTAAAACTTACGTCTTCACCGGCTTCTTTTCTTTTTGTTATTTCACTATAATCAGGTGCTTGCTCTGATTGTGTTTGTTTGGGTTCCTTAGAACCAGTTTGTGGTGAAGTTGAAGAATCAGTACCTTGACCTTGGTCCGCTGTTTCAGCAAATTCCTTTTGTCTATATGCAGCTTCTTGATTAAACTGCGACATAGCATTTAGGGCTTCTTCTGTAACACGTGGTATAGCTTCATTCAATTCATCCTGAAATTCGTCATTCATTTAATTCAATGCCATCATGGACAAGTTCTTTTAAAGCTTCTTTATCTCCGTATTTGTAACGGAATCGCATATATGCTCTTTTTTGATCTTTACTAAGTTGTGGATATATAGGTTTTGTAGGATCTATTGTTACACCTTCTTGTTCTAACTCTTCAGCAAATTCAACTCCAGCTTGTACGTAACGTACATCCATATTTGTTGCTTCTGCTACTTCAGTTATTTGTTCTCCATCTGGACGTAAAGCTCCTACACCAACAACACCTAATCGCTCTCCATCTTTTCCAGTAATTCCTATATCATCATAATTTACGGAACCCCAAGCTCGTGCAGAGGTCATACTTGTTGCTGAATAGTTTAAAAGGAATTTATTTTCAGTAGATAATCCATCATATAATTCAAAAGAATTACTAGTAATAGGATCCATACCGAGTGATTGTCTTTGTAGATTAATTACCTCAATGGCATTTAACCCATCAAATTGTTTTGCAATTCTTTTAGCTTTTTCAGGTATTATTAATCTGCCTTGTGTTGCTGCATTATTTTGTATATCAATTAATTCTTGTTCACTAAAAAATAATCTAGGTGATTCTAATGCTGCATAACCCATTTGTTTTATATATGAGTTTTCTTTAGATATAACAGCATCTATAGCTTTAGAATTTTCTGCAACTTCTTGAGCTGTATAGGCAGATGGAGAAATAAAATTACCCTTATCATCTTGATATGGATTATTTGTTAAACCTTTTGCAATTTCAGTTTGAAATTTAAGCTTAATTTCATCATATGCCATTTGACCAGCTAAGTGTTTTTGTTCTTTAGGTAATGATTGATAAATTGCAGCAGCTCTCGATCTCCATTCAGCTTGAAAATATCTAGTCAATTGGTTAGCTCCATCGTCATAACCACCCGGTACTATACTTGCTTCCTTTCTAACTAAGTCTTTAAAATCTTTATCAAACTTGTCTGCATTAGCAAGGTATGTTTGTGAATCAATTAATTTTTGTTTGTTTTTATTATCCTGTTGTAATTGCCAAGGTAGTTCATCAAATCTTTTTTGATCAACTAAACCCATATCAAAATCTTTATCAAATTTTGCTTGCTCTTCATCTAAATTAATTTGTTTAGCAGAAAGACTTGTAATGATTTTGTTCCACATGGGATGAGAATATCCGTCATATTTTATTTGTTGTTCACGTTGTATTTTTATTGCTTCTTCTACTGCTTTTTCGCTGTAACCTTCTTCGGCTAATTTATCTAGATCAAATTGTGCATTCCACTCTTCAAATTCTTCATTAGCTTTAGCTGTTTTAAGTATGCTTTTTTGTTGTAACTTTTTTCTTTCATAAGAAGCATGAGCATCTCTAATTTGATTTGCTTCTAATTCAAAAGCTGATTCATATGATTCTTCTTTACCTGTGCCTTTATGAACAAAAGTTTGTTTAAGCATTGTGTCCACTTGTTTAGGAGATAAAACACCATTTTCAGCAAGTGTCTTTGCATGATTTAAAAAAGATACACGTGCTTGTCCGGGAGTACCACCAAATAAATGTTGATATTTTGTAGTGTGGTCCATCATACAATTGACACCATCAACTGCTCCTTTTACACAAAGTTCAAAACTTTTCTGTGCATCAAGTTTTTCTTGAGCTTGTATTTCTCCTGTTCTTTTTGTATTCCATGCATTATACGCAGACGAATCTTTAGACCTTACTGTTTGATTAGCGTATTTATAAACTAATGCAGGATTTATATCACCTAATGTTTTGTAAAAAGCTAATTTATGTTTTTGTTCAGCTGCTTTATATTCTTCATATGTAGTTGCATTTTTTAAATCAGGATGATTATGAGGATCATATGCTTGAGCACGATTCTGTATAAACGCAACAACAGCACCTTTTTGTTCGGCTTTATTTAATTTTTTAAACTCTAAAGATTCCCAAATACTTGCACCATTTTGTTCAGCTGCAAATCTTAATTTGTTAATCTCTTGTCCTTCTGCATCAAGTTCTCCTTCAGCAGCATCTAAAGCTGACATCTCTTCATCTGAGAAACCATTTTCTTCAAACCATAGATGACCTTTTGCAAAGTCAACTTCTCTTTTTTCAGCTTCTCTCTTAGCTAAAACTCCACCAATAGTTGATGATATATCAGCAAGAGCTTCTAAATTATTACCAGCTGTTTTAGCTATCCTATTGTAATTACTGAGGTCTTGGTTCCAGTAATTATCCATATCTTGATTGATCTGTTTGTAGCTAGTTTGGAGTGGTGCTACATAATCTTCTGATTCGATGGGATCAAACGTACCACCTTGAAATGAGTCTGTCATAATTAAGAGTATCCAGAATCAAATTGAATATCGTTGTAATTTGTATTGCTACTATTACCACCTTTACTAAATAAATCATTACCTTCCATAGCACCAAACGCATCAGATGCTGCACCTGCAATAGATGTAAGTAAAGGCATAGATGTATTTTCCATAACTGGAGGAGGGGGAGCCATTCCTGGAACAGGTACAAAGGCAACATTAGAGAACAATTTATTTCTTGCACTCATTTGCTTTCTTCTAATTCCTTCAACATTTTCATTAAATGCTTCACGAGATTTAGTTAAAGCAAAAGTTAATCTTCCTATTTTTCTTCCATATTCGGCTGCTACCATTTTTTCCAATCTGGCTGCTGATCTACCTGTTTGACCACCAGCTGCTACTTTACCCATCTTCTCTCTTACCATTTTCATATAGGCAGATTCAGAGGAGGCAAGGGCTTTACCTCTTATATTGTTTAATTCTGATTGAGCTTTAGCATAACCACGATTGGCTGCTAAATCATTTTCATTTAAATCGATAGTGTATTTATTAACCTTGGCACTATAGATAGAAAGATTCTGTAAATAATTACGTTTTCTTTGTTCTAAAGCAGCTTCATACTGTCTTTTAGCAGCAGCATTTCTTGCTCTAGCTGCTTGCATTCCACCTATGCCACCAAGTATTTGACCTACACCACCGAGAGCTACACTAGCTGGAGCACACACGGCAAAATTCTATAAAGGATAATTTATTTGGTCCATGTTTTAGTTCCCGTAAAAATTTGAACCCTAGGAACTTAAGAAGTTTTAAATGAACTCTGTTTCGTTTATCAACGATATTCCAGAGCAACTTCTCTTTTCTACTTTTCACAAATCGTTTTGCTTCTCTAGCAAACGTATGTGGATACTTAAGGATAGCGGGAGTACAGAGCATCCAGATCTGCCCATCTTGATATACGCCAGCTATTCCAGCTATCTCACCATTCGGTACTTTAAAATATACAGAGTCACAGTTGTTTATTCCTACAACTATTGCACTCTCAGGATCATGTCCATGACCCTCAGCTACTTCCGAACGATCCTCTGGTAATAAGTTAGAAGCTACATAAATAGCAGCTTCCAACGTTGCAGGGTGAATGTATTTAGACACGTGAATATGATTTTTTGTTGTAATCTCCTTCCCAGCTATATGAAACTATCGTTGCTGGAGATGGATGTTTTGATGATATTTGTACTGTTAAATGCTCATTCCTTTCATAACAAGGAACTGTTTCTATCTTGTCACTAACAAAAGTTAAAGAGTTAGATTCAACAGTGTTTGCTTTGTTTACTTCTTTTACTTCTGTATAGTCAGGTTTACCTGATCGTTTAAGGTTTATCGAGTAGACACCAACATTACCAAAACTAAATTTAATTCTATGTATGATTAAATCAGATCTAGTATCAGATCTGTAACTAGTCCCAGAAGCAAAGGTTCTATATAAAGTAGGTAGTTGAACTTGCATGTCAAAGTTGTACCCAATAATAAACTCTCCACTTATGGTTGCTGTTGCAGTTGGTTGAGTTCCTACCTTATCCCATGTAGCTGTGCCATCTGTAATGTCACTGCCATCACCAGTTGGTCCACCAGATGCTGCGGAAGTACCAGCTTGATCACATGTATAAACCTTGCCATTATTAACAACTTGAGTACCTGTTGTATAAGCTTGGTTAGGTTGCCACGCAGTACCAATAGTTATAGTTGGAGTTGACGTGTAGTTATAACCTCCATCAGTTATTGTTAAGCTTGTAATACTACCAGTTCCAGCATCAATTGCAGCTGTAACAGCAGCATTAACTCCTCCTCCACCTGACACAGTTATAGCCGGAGCTGATGTGAAACCACTACCAGCATCAGTAAGAGTTGTAGAAGTAATACCTTGTGACCAGTTTCCATCTATTTCAAAATTATTAGTATTGGCTTGAAATGACATCGTGCCGTAATGACCTAAGTTAAGTTGATCATCAACATCAAACGCAGCTTTTTCAGCTGTAGTATTACAAAAACCAATAGGTATAGGGAATGAAGTTTTTTTAGTATTTGGATCATATGTAGATTGACCAGCAGGAACCTTGTAACTGTTATCTAAATGTATGGGGTAATCTGAACCGTCAGTAACATAATGACCTTCATCATCTAGTTTGATTGAGTATCTTAAAAGTTGATCTTTACCACCATTTTTTACTACTACAAATAAAGCATCATCGAGCATGCAATGATATCTTATTGCTCCTGTAAGTGTCCAAGTAAACCAAGATTGTAAAGCTCTTTCATTACCACTAGTAAAATATCTGTAACCATACAATGTAGAATTATCTTCTTCACTAAAAAAGATAATACTGTTTTCTCTAGAGTTAGATACAATTTTTAAATCCCTAGCAAATAGCTGAGATACAACTTTACTTTGTTCAATAACTAGTGGTTCACCTTCTCTAAGAAGGTTGGACATCTCAAAGAATCTGCTGTATTTATTAGCATTATCTAAGAATCCAATTGTTGTACCTAAAGANATAGGATTAGTTTTTTCATTAAAGTTATAAGAAGCTAATGCATTAATTTTTACAGTTGAAGGATTTAATAAATCACTATCAGTAGTTAACATAAACTGCTGATTTTTTGTAAATATCAATAATCCTGCATTGATNTGTATTGCGTCATAAACAATAGCCGGCCACTCAGAACTACAAGATACATCGATAACATCAATGTTAGAAAAGGTAGTAGCAGTCTTTGCCCANNAATTAAAGAANTTTCCNGGACGAGACATAATAACGTTTTCGTTACTCAGCATGCATAATCTATTTCTAAAAAAGATCATCTTGTTAATAGTGCTACCAACAAAGGAAGCTCTAGGGTTAGTTCCTTCTAAAGCATCTGTATCTCCACATTGAGCTTCTTCATACGCAACATGATTTAAAATAAATTTTTCACCTGTATTACTTCTTTGTAATTGGATAGGCATTGTTGCAGGATCATATTCAATATTGACATCTGGTTTTGGACATTCTTCCCAAACACCTTTACCGTCTAAACCACTATCTCCAAAAAACCTTAAGAAATAATCATCATCTTCTGATTGACTATTAGCAACTCTTATAACCATTCCATGCTTACACTGCTGAGGTAAATCATCTACTGTCAGCACTTCTCCTGAAACAACATTCATTAATTCAGTATTAGGTGTTGAAGCATTGAAAGCATTTTGATCTACTCCATTAACAATATTTCTATTTCTTTTTACATATAAGCCGTTACCAATTTGAGAAACCTCTGAAAATACACCCGTAGCATCTAACCTAGTTTTTATATCACCTAGAATTGCTGAAGCAGTTACTGTAGTTTTTGAATCAAATGGTGTAGGGTCTGGTCTAATAATTCCTTGAGCTGATCCACCAATAGTTCCTTGAACTTGGGTTGTACTAATTTCTTCAATAGTTATTTTATATAGTGCGTCTTTCATGAAGACCATAAAATAATCACCTTTAGCCCATCCAGAACCACCAAATAAAAAATCAAAATTTGTGGAATATCTTGTATGATATTCGAGACTGGCTTCAGTATTACCCTTAACCGGTGTAGATTGACCAGTTGTAGTTAAACGAAATATAAGATTTTTTTTAGTAGCTCGTTCAGAGGTGCTATATGCAGTTGTATCACTCTTATAAATAGTAGGTATATAGTCGTAGTATCTATCCGACTCATTAGTTTCCCCTGAAAGAGAAATAGGATTTTCATCTCTTAAAGTTTCTCCACCTGTTACATAAAAAATATTTGTGCCTACATTAGGTGAATTTTCATCATTATTTTTATTTTTATAAACTGTAGTATCATTACCATCTACAGTAAATTTTTTACATCTAACAGTGCCTGTATGTCTATTAGCATGAGTAGGAATCTCACCATTACTAGATAGACAATAATTATTACTGTCTCTTGTTCTATCAACTCTAATTCTAGTAGCTGTAGTAATCGTAGTTTTAGTAGTAGTATCAAATAAATTTAATGAATACTGTGCACCATATTTAATCTGATCTAACTCAATAAATATTTCATTCTCACGAGCCGGTGATTTAGTACTAGACATTGATACTGTCTTAGTTCTATTTGTAAAAAACGTAGTGTCATTTACAGTTAGTGTTTGTATGTCTTCATCATTTGCATGTGTTAAATAGCTTGTTAACTGAGAAGAGATACTTGAAGTATATTCAACAGGAACTGAGTCTCCTGCTAAAAATAATCGTTTACCATAACTGCATGCTGTATTAGTAGCTGTAAGACCTGTTGGTAAAACAATTTTAAATTTAGTATTGTTAACAATCTCAGTTACGTAATATTTACCACTTGGATAAGCAGCATCACTAAATGAAACATCAACATAATCACTGGTTGTTAAACCATGATCAGCTGGTGTTTGGATTGTCAGATTTCCATTTGTACTATTGTAATTAGTTATAGTTGCTGTTTGATAAATATTTGGTTGCCATATTTCAGAACAAGACCACATGTTTACATCACCAGCACGGCTTATCTGTCCTATATATTGTTCCTGTTCATCTCTGTAGTAGTGAAACCAACGCCCTTTCTCTACAGAATTAAGTGCAGCTGTTGAGTTATCACTTAAAGAAGCTATTAATTTTCCACCAGGACGTTTGGTTAAACCATGAGTTATATCGGGCAACACATTATCAGCCACATTAACCTGTCCAGGCACTTTTAATTCATCAGCTTGTTGCGATATCCCTCCAGTTAATGTTGGAACTTGTTGTGTAATACTTGCCATTATCTACTTAAGGATTTGTATGGTTGATAAGGAATATAGTGTGTTTCATCTGACCAACCAAAGAATGAGTAATCTCCTTGATTGCAGTCATACTCCATAACAGCAGCTCTTGTAGCAGCTTCTTGCTGCTGTAAAAGTTTGTATGTTTCGGAGTTAGCTACTAATTGTGCAGCAGCTCTAGATGAAGCTTTTGCAACTATGTATCTTTGAAAAACTGAAGGTATATCTGTAAAGGTATATAAATAAACAACGTCTAACAATAACGGATCTGTGAATACAAATGTATGTTGAACTTTGTCGTATAGTTTTCCATCACGCTTGACAACATCAATATCTTTATTGTTTTTGTCATAGACATCATATCTAAGATAGGTTGCGGGAATAATGAAATTACCATTATTATCAGGAGTAACTTCTACATGATGTTCACTATTAAAATGCCAACCTTCATTTAAAACATCTTTAATTGTTTCTTCAAGAATATTGTAAACAAATGCTGTTTCTGGATTTGTAAAATTTAAAGTTGTAAGTGGAGATTGACCGATGGCTCCCAGTATAGAATTGACTGCGGATAGTTCGGTATCGGTTGCAACTGTAGAGGTAGCCATAATTAAAAAAAAGGGAGCCGAAGCTCCCATATAAATGTATAAATTAAAATGCAGTTGGCTTAGTTGAAGTTCCTGCGAACAACTCAACTGAAGCAGCTGGATTTAAGTAGTCTGCACCCATTGCAAGACGACCAAGGATAACATCACCTTGATAAACAACAGACACGTCACCAGAAGTTACCTGTACTTGAGGACCAATTGCCTCAACAACACCAGCAGCTTCCTTTTGGAAGATTAATCCACAGCTATTAGCGAAAGCAGTTGTTCCACCATAGTTGTTACGTGCACCATAGTTGTTACCTGTAACAGCAGTACCAGCTTCAATAGATTCTGATACGAAGTCACCTGTGTTTCCTGGATCAACAGTATCTAGGTCTGTAGCAGCACTTGCACCTGAAGAAGGAGCGTACTTAGTACCATATTTACTGAAGAATGGAATGTTCATTGACTTATAAATTTTGATGCCAGCGATCTCAATGATGCCATTACCGGACTGCAATGCAGAACCTTGAACATCTCTGTTTACTAGACCGTTAGAACCAACAGCTTGTATAAGTGCGTAGTATTGACGTGGGTTTAGAACACCAACTCTGCCTTGTGTACTTACACCTTTCTCATCTAATGCAGCAGCTGCATCGTAGAAAGCATTAACTAGGTGTGTAGAGTCATAAGCATCGTCAGCATTTGAACCGCCACCAACTTGTATTTGAGTACCGCCTGGCTCTTCGTAGTTAGACATACTTACTGGAGATGCTTTACGAGCACCACGAGTAATAGATCTGAAGATCATACGGTCATATTTTTGAGCTAGAGCATATCCAATCTTCTTAGATATTTCTCCTCTCAATTCATAATGAGCAAGTGTTTCATCAAGTTCATACACAAATGCTGAACTAATTAATAGGTCATCACATGTAATTGTCTTCTCTGCTACTGGAGGTGCTTTCTGGTCGTTACCAAGAATGCTGTTTCCTGGTGTATGATATTCCGCCTTTGTACGTCCAGTGTAGATGAACTGTAAACTCTTACCATTTTTTAGAGTCCTTTTCATTACGAGATCCCTAGCAATTGTTTCATGCTGGAATCCTTTGAACATCTCGCCACTAAAGATTTTAAGGTACAAATCTCTGTTATTTGTAGCGTTAGTTCCACCATTAATCCTACCTAGAAAAGTTTGTGAAGCAGGATTATTTGTAGATTGTTGTGCCATTATTTTGACTAAAAATTAAAGGTATATATCGTCGTCACTAGATCTAGATTTGTTGCAGTCTTAATTGGTCTTACGTGAGACTGTCACGTTTCGTGGTCTATCCCACCGTCATGACGGCTGATTGGTATCCTCCTTGGAGGGCAAAAAGCCAAATTGAGTAGGGAGGACTTGAACCTCCCTGATCGCCTAACCGATTACTCTTGTGTAAGCAACGCCACGATATACGAAAGTAACTTTCATGTGTCATCTCCATATACCTAAGCCCCGTTCCATGCTTAGGAATCATGCGTCCCCGAAGGGATGAACGGACGTAACGTTAATAAGAAGGATCACCTTCAGGTTCTTTTATTTTTTTAACTTCACCTGTAAGTGCTTCTTCTAATGATTGATATTCCTCTTCTAATTTTTCACTAGATTGAGGAGCGTATGGTGTAACGAAGGCAGGAGCCTTGTTGCTTTGTTGAGACATATTGTTCCAGTGGCGTATAACGCCTGAGATAATAAAACAATTAGTTGTTAGATATGTAAAAAATATGAAAGTACGAGTGATAGCTATTACGTTGTCATAAGATTTAGTCTTATCATCAGCAAAACTACCAAGAGCATACTTCCATATTGTCCAAATTTTTTTAGCCAATTTTTGGAGCTGTTAATGCAACTTGTGTTGACTCAGCCGAAGCTAAATCAAGTGGGAAGTTGTGAGCGTTACGCTCGTGCATTACTTCAAATCCAAGGTTGGCTCTATTAAGTACATCTGCCCATGTAGGAATTATCTTTCCATTAACATCAACTACTGACTGGTTAAAGTTGAAACCATTAAGGTTGAAAGCCATAGTGCAGATTCCCATGGAGGTAAGCCATATGCCAACCACTGGGAAAGTAGCAAGAAAGAAATGTAAAGAACGAGAA
>FUFK010066541.1_pt1 | contig 18455 bp, 17 predicted proteins | sample 1021851 | NCBI WGS metagenome assembly FUFK01 (sample SAMEA51879418, study PRJEB19060) | metagenome
TTGGCTTACTTCTCCGTTTGCCTCCATTTGATCAACTATTCTAGCTGCTCTATTGTAACCAATTTGTAATTTTCTCTGTAAAAAAGATGTTGATGCTTTTCTCTCAGATTTTACAATTTCAAGAGCCGTATTATATAATTCATCTAGATTTTCATTATGTTTTGAGTCGTTGGTGCTCTCTTTTTCATCTGCGAAATTAAGAATTTCATCTACGTAATCTGGTTCGGCTTGATTTCGTAAAAAATTATTTATTTTTTCAATTTCACTTTCTGAAACAAATGGNGCATGNATTCTNGTCATTCTNTTNGCNGANGTCATATAAAGCATATCTCCTTTNCCNAGCAATTGNTCAGCNCCTTGTTCTCCAAGAATTGTTCTACTATCTATTTTAGATGTAACTTGAAATGATATTCTAGTTGGAAAATTAGCTTTTATCGTTCCTGTGATTACGTCAACACTTGGCCTTTGAGTAGCCATTATTATATGTATTCCAGCAGCTCTAGCCATTTGTGAAAGCTTTTGAATATAATTTTCTATATCTTTACCAGCTACAAGCATTAAATCTGACATTTCATCAACAATTACAACGATATAAGGCATAGAAATCTTATGTTTTTCGTTATATCCATCAATATTTCTCACACCAACTTTGGTCATTAATTTGTATCTATTTTCCATTTCTTTAACAACCCAACCTAAAACTGAAGCAGCTCGTTTTGCCTCTGTAATTACCGGACAAAGTAAATGAGGTATTCCTTCGTATGTTGATAATTCTAACATTTTAGGATCAATCAATATAAATTTACATTTTTCCGGGGAGTGTTTGTATAAAAGGGATAAAATAATTGTATTAATACAAACTGATTTACCAGAACCAGTTGTACCAGCTATAAGCAAATGAGGCATACTACTTAAATCACCGGTTATTGGCAATCCAGAAATACTTTTGCCAAGAGCAATCGGAAGCTTTATGTCTTTCTTTTTATAACTAGAGTCAGAAATTATTTCACTTAAGAAAACATTCTCCCGTTGAGGCTTAGGTAATTCAATTCCTATAGTATTGCTTCCAGGAATAGTTGCAATTCTAGCAGACTCTGAACTTGTATTTCTAGCAATATCCTCAGATAGATTAATTATTTTGGATACTTTAACACCTGGAGCAGGTTCAAACTCATATAACGTAACAACAGGACCTTGGCTTACTTTTTTAATTTCTCCTTCTACTCCAAAATCTAACAAAATTTTTTCCAAGGTTTTTTCATCGATTTTATTTTCTGTTAAATTTTTATCTTTTTTTGAAGGTTTTTTTAAAAAATCTAAGGATGGTAATTTATATTTAATAATTTTTTTATCTGAATTTTTTATATTATAATCAAATGAAAAATTTTCTTGGACTCTAGTTTCATTATTTGTGTATTCAGCCTCACCTATTATATTTTCATTATAACTTTCAATAATACTTTTGGGCGGAGTTTTTTTAGATTTAGAAAGAATTGTAATTACAAACTTTAAATATCTAAACTTAAAATTAATACTTAGAAGAAAAAATAATGAAATTAAAATAATTAAAATTACATAACTAATTTGATTATTTAAGTTTATTAAGTTTATAAAAAAAGTCTCTTCAAATAAATTACCTAAAAATCCATTATTTCCATTAATTGTAAGCCAGTATGTTTCTGTATGGAAGACTGTAAAGAACAACGCTCCTGTAATTGAATATAGAATTATAAAAAACAAACTTTCAACAATATGTAAAATTTTTTTATCAATTATTACTGATAGAGATATAAGAAAAAAAGAAATTGGTACTAATAATGAGATTAAACCAATTGATTGAAATAAAATATCAGAGGCATAGCTACCTTTTGCACCTAATAAATTCTTAATTTCCGCATTCTCTGGAAAAATGAAGTTAGGGTCCTCTGGTGAGTAGCTTATTAATGATACTAAGAGCAATATAGATAAACAAAGTATAGCCAAACCTATTAGTTCAGATAATCTTTTAAATAGAAAACTAGTTGTTTTATCTACTAAATTTTTAATTTTCATTTTGATATTAATGATTTGTCACTTTGTATCATTTAATTTTTGTTGATAAAATTAAATAATATTATGAATATTTGTCTATTAGGAAATAATTTAACAAATTTGGTTTTGGCAAACATATTACTTAAGAAAAAGATCAATGTTGATATTATCTCACAAAGCAAACCATTACTATTAACAAATACAGTTAGAACAATTGCTATCTCAAATGAAAATTATAAGTTTTTAAAAGAAAACATCAAAGGTATCTCTAACTTAGGGTGGCCAACAGAGAAAATTAAAATTTATTCTGATAAAAATAAATCTTCAGAATTATTTGAGTTCAAAAATAATAATCAAAAAAATTTTTACTTATTAAAATATAGTGCACTATATAATTTAATGAAAAAAAATAAATTTTTAAAATTTATTAAACTTAAAAATTATAACTTAGATGTTATTAGGAAACAAAACTATGATTTAATTATTAACTCAGAACAAAATAATCCAATAACAAAAAAGTATTTTCAGAAAAAAATAGAAAAAAATTACAAATCATTAGCTCATACAGCAATAATTGATCACAAAAAAATTGAAAATAAAATTGCTACTCAAATTTTTACAAAAAAAGGCCCTATAGCATTTCTTCCTTTGTCTAAAAATCAAACTTCAATTGTATTCTCAAAAAATTCAACTAAACTAATGGACAAATTAAGTCTTCTTCAAATCATTAATAAGTATAATCATCAATATAAGATAAATAAAATTAGTGATGTTGAGTCTGTTAGTATTAAATTTTTAGCACTTCGAGACTATATATTTAAAAATATTCTATCTTTTGGAGATTTGATACATAAAGTTCACCCATTGGCAGGACAAGGCTTCAATATGACGATTAGAGATATTAAATCTCTATCAAATATTTTAGATGAAAATATTAAATTAGGTATTGATGATGGCGAAATAATTGCTCAAAAATTTCAAGAAAAAAATAAACACCTGAATTTTATCTATGGATTAGGAATAGATACAATAAATACTTTTTTTAATCTTGATAGTAAGTTAAAAAATAATTTATCAGAGCCTATTTTTAAACTGTTAAAAGGTAATAAAATTCTGAATAAATATGCAACTTTTTTGTCTAATTAAATTTTTATTATTGTAAAGTTTTGTTATTAAAATTATCTAAAATATAAGTATTTAGAATTTCTTCTAACTTCTCTTTTCTTAAATTCAAGTCTTTGCTTTCAAGTAAAACTTGCTTCTCTTCTAATGAAAATGGAGACGCCATTGATAAAGTATTGATGGTTTGATCCAAACTTTGCTTTTCAATTTCTTTCCAATTAATTTCATATCCTTGCTTTTTAAAAAGACCTTTTAGATTCTGAAATATTAACTTTAAATCTGAGAACTTTATTTCATCTGATTTTTCGATTAAATCACTAGAAAAATCCTCATATTTAACCTCGCATTCTCTATACAAGTTGCCATTATCTACTTCTTCCATGATTTTAAACCTGCATATGCCATTCAAAATTATTAAATATCTCCCATCATCTGTTTCATTAAAACTGGTTATTTTTCCAACACAACCCACATTGTGTAAATCAGGTTTTTTTAATTCGCCAGTTTTTTTTGGTTGAATCATGCCTATCATACGATCACTTTTCATACTTTTATCTATCATTTGAATATAACGGGGTTCAAAAATATTTAATGGAACAGTAGTACGTGGAAATATAATAAAATTAGATAGAGGGAAAACTGGTAATATTTTTGGAAGATCTTCTTTTTTCATTAAATTTAAATTATAACATCTTAACAATGAATTCAAATAATTTAGAAAAACAAAAAGATAAAGTTCTTAATTCTTTTAAAGAAAAAAAATTTCAANAAGTAATAGTTGATGGAGAAAATCTACTAAAAGAGAGACAAAATGATGCACAACTATTATTTATACTAGGACTAGCGTCAATAAATCTTCAAAACTTTGTTGGTGCAGAAAGCTACTTTGAAAAGTTAATTTTATTTAAAAAGACAGCAGAGAATTTTTANACATTAGGAAATATTCAAAAAAAGCTTAAAAAATTTAACCAAGCAGTTACCTCATTTAATGAAGCTATAAAATTAAATCCAAATTTATCTGAGGCATTTAATAACTTAGGAAGTACTTTAAGGTCTTTAAACAAATATGATGAGGCGATACTAAATTATAAAAAATCTATAAATTTAAATAAAAATAATGTTGAAGCTTTCTACAATATTGCAAGCCTGTATTTTTCATTAGAAAAATATATTGAAGCTTTAGATTACTATAAAAATATAATTAATTTAAAAGCAAGGCATGAGGAAATATGTGAAAAATATACAATATGTTTATTTAAAACAGGTAGGAAAAATGAGATACAAGACTTTGTTCCAAAAGTTATCACAAAATATCCAAGTAATAGAACTTTAAATAATTTATTGGGACAATCATTGTTGGCTTTAAATTTTCATAAAGAGGGTTTATCTTATATCAGGAAAGGTGCAGGTTTTTTACAACTTGACGAAAATGGAGTTAGCTTACTAAAATGAAAAGAGTTGATATAAAAAATAGTAAATCACCAAATTTTATTGGTTGTTGGCAGCTTGAAGATAAAAATATTAGCAATGACTTAATTGAATTTTTTGAAAATAATAAATCTCTTCAGAAAAAAGGATCTACAGCAAAAGGAGTTGAAGAAAATAGAAAAAAAACAACAGATATTACAGTAAGTCCAAATAAATTATCAGATCCAAAATATAAAGTTTTTCAAGATTACTTTTCTGAACTTCAAAAATGTTTTATGGATTACAGGGATCAATGGCCATTTGTAAAACAATTTTTAACAAAAGTTAATGTTGGACCTTTTAATTTACAAAAATATTTTCCAGGAGATCATTTTGCAGCCTTACATTCTGAAAGAACAGGCCTATCAACATTACATAGAATCTTTGCCTTCATGACCTACCTAAATGATGTGGATGATGGGGGCACAACCGATTTTGACCACTATGGATTAAAAATTAAACCTGAAAAAAATAAAACATTAATTTGGCCTGCAGAATGGACACATGCACATACTGGGTCAGTACTAAAAAGTGGAACTAAATATATAATTACAGGTTGGTTTGATTTTGCATCATAAAATATTTATTCAAATTTCTAAATTCGTTTACTCTAATGAACACTGAAAACACCTTAAATAACAAAAAAATTATTTTAGATAATTTTAATAAAGGAAAGTTTGAAAAAGTAATTAAATTAGGAAAAAAATTTTTAAAAAAAAATAATGATTTTCAAGTATTATATGCATTGGGTGTTACAAATTTAACATTAAAAGATTATTTAGAAGCAGAAAAATTTTTTAGAAATATAATATTATTAAAGCCAAATGCAGAAAATTATTACATTTATGGCAATATCCAAAAACAATTAAAAAATTATAATAAAGCTTCAGAATATTTTTTAAAAGCTATTAGTCTCAAATCTGACTACTCAGAAGCTTATAATAATTTGGGAAATACTAAATTTAAATTGGGATTTATAGATGAGGCAGTTAAAAACTACAAAAAAGCAATAAAATTTAATAAAAAGAATTTTCCAGCATATTTCAACTTAGCACATGTCTATAGTGAAGAAAAAAAATTTGATGATCTCAAAAAAGTACTTCAAGATGTTTTAAAATTTGATGAAAATAATACTACAGCCTTAAACGATTTAGGTTATTTAAATTTAATTCTCGGAAACGTAGATGAAGGAAGAAAATTATTCGAAAAAGTAATAAACATAGATGATAAGCATATAAGAGCTTTTAAAAATTATTTTTTGATTACAAAGGTAGACAAGGGTAATGAATTCTTAAAAAAGCTAGAAAAACTTGATCTATCAAAAGCTAATGATGAAGATAAAATATTTGCATATACCAGTTTAAGTAAATGTAACTTTGATTTAAATAAATCTGATATAGCTCTAAAATACTTGGAAGAGTCACATAAAATAAAAAAAGTAAAGTCAAATTATAGTTTTAAAAAAGAAAAAAAACTCTTTGAAAAAATAAAAAATATTTTTGAACAAAATTTAAATGGATCAGTTAAGTATAGTGATAAACTTAATACTACACCTATTTTTATTCTAGGCATGCCAAGATCTGGAACAACTCTTTTAGAACAAGTTCTTTCATCTCATTCAAATATTCATGGTGCTGGAGAACTAAATTATTTACCTAAAATTATTGATAAGTTTAAATTAGAAAAAATTCAAAACTTTGAAGATTTTATTAAGACTATAAGGTCAGAATATTATGAAAAATTATCTCAATTGAGTAATAAAAAATTTATAATTGATAAATTACCAATGAATTTTAGATGGATAGGTTTTATAGTTAAAGCTTTCCCAGAGGCTAAAATTATTCACATCCAAAGAAATCCAATGGCCATTTGTTGGTCAAATTACAGGATTAATTTTCCAGATCCTGGTATGGATTTCTCTCTCAGCCAAAGGGATACTGCAAAATATTATATATTATATGACGATTTGATAAAATTTTGGTCAGAAAAACTAATAGAAAAAATAATACATATTAAGTATGAAAGTTTTGTTAATGATTTTGAAAATGAAACATATAATTTAGTTAAAAAGCTTGGAATAAAATGGGAAGAAAATCTTAATAATTATAGCAAAAACGTTAGACCAGTACAAACCGCTTCTCTTTTACAAGTGAGAGGAACAATAAAAAAAAATACATCTGAAGAGTGGAAAAAATATCAAGGTCATTTAAAAATTATGCAAGAAACACTTGATAGTGCTAAAATAAAATATTAAATCAATCAAGATTAAGATTTGACTATTGCTTAATTACAAAAAAACTACTAGTTTCAACACTAATAGAACAAGCGGGCATAGCTCAGTGGTAGAGCGTCTCGTTGCCAACGAGAAGGTCGTGGGTTCGAGTCCCATTGCCCGCTCCAAAAATTATGATTATTTGGATCGCTTCCTATCCTAAAAGTGGAAATACATATTTAAGATCTTTCATTTCTTCATATTATTTTTCAAAAAAGGGAAAATTTGATTTTGATTTGCTTTTGAATATTCTTCAATTTCCATCAATAAAATTTTCAAAAAAAAAAATTTATTCAGAACAAGAGGCAAGCCAAAGTTGGATTTATAATCAACAACAGTTTTTTTCTGGTGAAAAAATACATTTTGTAAAAACACACAGTAGCCTTGACGAATATAAAGGAAATAGTTTTACTACAGAAAATTTATCACTAGGTGGAATTTATATAGTAAGAGATCCTAGAAATTTAATAACATCTATGACACATCATTACTCTCTTAATTATGATCAAGCATATTTTAAGATAATAAATGAAAATCAAACTCTTCTGGAAAAATCTACAGATGGCGATTATAGTAATTTTACATTTTTAGGATCATGGTCGAGTCATTATAAGTCTTGGAAAAATACAAATAATTTTAAAATTTTATTTATAAAGTATGAGGATTTAGAGAATAATAAATTTGATACTTTTAAAAAAATAATAAATTTTATAAATACTTTAAAAAAAGATAAGCAATCAATAAATGAAAAAAAACTTATTAATTCAATTAATTCTACTAATTTTTCTAATTTAAAAAATAAAGAGGAAAAAGAAGGTTTTGAAGAAAGTGTATATACTAAATCTGGAGAAAGAAAGCGCTTTTTTAATTTAGGATTTAATAATAGATGGCAAAAAATTTTACCAAAAAATATTCTAAGCAAANTAAATAATACATTGCAAAATGAGTTAAATGAATTAGGTTATGAGATTAATGAATGATTTAGCAGATAAAAAGTGTATTCCTTGTGAAGGAGGTATTCCTAGCTTCAATTTAGAGGAAATTCACAAGTACCTAAAAAAAGTTGATGGGTGGGATGTTGAGTCGGTAAATCAAAAAGATTTCTATATCATTAAAAATTTTAAATTTGACAATTTTTTAGAAAGTCAGTCATTTGTCAATAAAGTCGGAGAAATTGCAGAACAAGAAGGTCATCACCCAGATATATGGTTTGGTTGGGGATACGCAAAAATAAAAATACAAACACATGCTATTAAGGGATTACATGAGAGTGATTTTGTCCTTGCTGCAAAAATTGACAGAATGGCCTAACAATTAATGTTTGAAGTGCCTAGTTTTTGAAAAAACTAGAATAACACCTAACTTATCTGCAAATTTTATAATTTCTTTATCCCTTATAGAGCCAGATGGTTGGATAATTGCGCTTACTCCATTTTGAACCAAGATTTCTATTCCATCCACGAAAGGAAAAAAAGCGTCTGATGCTCCAATGATTATGTCTTCATCATTAATCTTCTGAAATTTTTTCATTTTATCTATTGCTATTTTGCAACTATCTAATCTACTTGGTTGACCTGATCCAATTCCAATGGTTGAACTATTTTTTGTTAAAACGATTGCATTAGATTTTACATTTCTACATACATTGAATGCGAAAAGTAGATCATCGAAAATCTTTTTTGATGGCTTTATTTTAGATACGACTTTAAAATTATCTTTACTAAAAATCTTGTTGTCCGCATTTTGCAGTAATAAAGAGTCAAAGTTACTTATTATATTGCTTAAAATATCCCCTTTTAATTTTGATGCATCAATTAATCTCAAATTTTTTTTTTTTTTTAAAATTTTAAGTGAATTTTTATCAAAACCGAGTCCAATGATTACTTCTAAAAATGTCTTGCTTAATTCCAAGGCTATTTTTTTATTTACTTTAAAATTACATGAAACAATTCCTCCGAATGCACTTATTGGATCACATGCTATAGCCTCTCTATAACTTTCTATTTCACTCTTATTTACTGACACACCACAAGGGTTAGCATGCTTAACAATAACAGTACCAGTATTTTTTGGGAGTGTTTGTGATATATTTAATGCTGCATAAATATCATTATAGTTATTATAACTTAATTTTTTTCCGCTTAACTGGAATATATCTAGGCTATTACTTTTGCTATAGATTGCTGATTGTTGATGGGGGTTTTCACCATACCGCAAAACTTCAACTAAATTTCCATGAATAGTTTTCTTTTGAGGAAAATTATTTTTATTTTCAATATTCAAATATTCTGAGACTACAGAGTCGTAGTATGCCGTTAAATTAAATGCTTCTTGAGATAGTTTTTTTCTGAATTCTAAACTTGTGGAACCTTTATTTTTTTCTAAATCTAAAATAAATTCTTTATACTGACGTGGAGAAGTTAGTACAGTTGTATACTTATAATTTTTAGCTGCTGCTCTAACGAGAGTTGGACCACCAATATCTATTTGTTCTAAAATTTTATTATGATTTTTTGTATTTTTTAATGTCTCTTCAAATGGATAAAAATTANCNATAACTANATCTATTTCNTCATAATTATTNTNTTTNAGTTCNNTTTTNTGNTTTTTNTTTTNTCTCTTNNTCAAAATNCCAGCATANAANNTNGGATGAAGNGTTTTNACNCTNCCATNCAAAATNTCNTNNGTATTNGTNTANTCNGANACNTCNGTACANNNGAATCCNAANTTTNTAATTNNNNTAGANGTNCCNCCNGAGCTTANGANATNNACNTTNTATTTTTTNAGNGTATTTAATATTAATTTAATTTCAGACTTATCCGAGAGCGATATGATTGCTTTCTTAATTTTATTACTCATATTTTACTAATCTTCCATTCAATTATCTGTTCATTATTTTGAGTAACACCTGAGATAAAAATATTTTGGTTCTCAATATATTTATTTTTATTACCGAAGTATAGCCCAGTTTCAACCCCTATTAATCCATCATTTGAAAAGAACCTCCAACCAGAGTTATCTAACTCAATTAAAACAGATTTATTATCTTGTAGTTTTGTTACTTTAATATTTGGAAGAAGATGAAATCTTAATTCAAAATTTGTAACCTTAAAATTTTTTTTTTTTATAAGTTTTTCTTTTCCGAAAAGAATATTTTTATCAGTATCAAATTCTAAATTTCTTTGATGTATCACTCCATATCTTGACAAATATCCATCATGCGAGCATTTAATACTCCAGTAGTTTTTTTCATAAGCTACTTGATTATTAAATGTCTTAAATCCTTTATTAACTGTACTTGGTCCCTTGCCATTTTTTTTAAAATTACAAGCAGAGGAATTATCTAATATTAATGTTGAGTGAGTTGCAGTTGATTTCGAAATTGAATTTAATTGATGATTATAATCTTGAAAATAACCAGAGTTTGTAATTAGTTTTGTGTTTTTAAAAAAAAATTCAAATGATAATGGTCCACTTTGATAGTTTTCGGAATAATTTTTTGATGGGTTACTTCCTGTATCCATTGCAAGGATTGCAGTTTTGTTTTTTAAGATCGTGTACCCTGAAATATCAAACTTATCATTTTTAAATTTATATCTAAAAAGAGATAAGTATTTATCAAAGTCTTTATTGTCTGAACTACTATTACCATTAAATAATAAGTTTTGCTTTATTGATCCCCAAATAAAATCATAAGATTTGCCAAGATAGTGAATTATTTCGTCTAAGTATTCTGGAATATCATTTAGAGAGTCTTTTAGTAGCTCTCTAATTAAAATAAAATATTTTAAGTAAAATATCATCTGTCTTATATTTCTTGATTTTGGAAAGTAATTATTATCAAAAGAAGTATTAATAATTTTTTTAAGCAAAACTAAGCCATACTCTAAAAATCTTCTATTTTTGTATGCTATTCCTGTAAGAGTTATCGCTGTACACCCTATCATTTTATCATTTAAATCAGATGATCTGTCAATTTCATTGATCAAATGATTTACTTGTTTGCTAATTATTTCGTTAAAACTATTTTTATAATTATTTTCTGACTCGTCATAGGTTATTTTTGAATTTGAAATCCAAGCTATTACTCTTTTAGAAAGAATATCTATTTCCCAGCTTTTTGTCTCATAATTTTGATTTTTTTTAATCCAATTTTTAATAATTGACTGAGTAATTTCATTTGAAGATTTAAGATCTATTGAAAATAGCCAATAAAAACTGTGAAGTTTTTTAAAGTCATTATGATTTAAAAATTTATTTTCCCATATGGATTGAATATGAAAATCTTCAATTTTATTTTTTTGTTTTTCGTATTTTATTAATGAACTAAGTATGTTTAGGCTTGGTTGATAAACTAATATATTTTCATCAACTTTTGAAATTTTCTTATTATAAATAGATGAATTTAAATAAATTTTTCGTATTTGGTTTTTGAGGATAAAGTAAAATTCATTGATATAACTAAGAGAACTTTTCAAAAACATTTTACATTGATTTAAGTTTATCAATATTAATTTTGATGTTACCGTCGTTTTCTTTAAAAACTGTGGTTCCAGACACTAAAATATCAGCCCCAGCCTCTAAGACTATTTTTGAATTACTAAAATCAATTCCTCCATCAACTTCAATATCAAAGTGATATTTGCTTTTGTCTTTTATTTTTTTTAATTCTCTTATTTTATCTAATACTTCAGGCATAAATTTTTGCCCACCAAAACCAGGATTAACACTCATAACTAAAACTAAATCAATATTTTCTATTTCATCTATTAAAGTTTTTATTTCAGTCTTTGGATTTAAAGACACACCAACTTTTTTACCAAATTTTTTTATTAAATTTATAGATTCATTCAAGTTTTTAGTAGCTTCAGGATGAATAGTTATTATATCAGCCCCAGCATTTGCATAATTTTCAATATAATCATGTACTGGAGAAATCATTAAGTGTACATCAAATGGAAGCTTAGTATATTTTCTTAAGTTTTTAATTACTGGCGGTCCTATTGTTAAATTTGGAACAAAGTGTCCGTCCATTACATCGACATGAATTAAATCAGCACCACCTTGTTCTAGCTTCTTAATTTCATTACCAAGCTGGCTGAAGTCAGCAGATAATATAGATGGAGAAATTCGAATTTTTTTCATTTGATACTAAAAATATTAGTATCAATTTTTTGTTTTATTTGAATTAGTTTTTACTAAATATTCTATATATTTCTCGAGCAATTTCACTCTCAAGAGGGAATGAAAGCATGCCCATAACTGAATAACCAAGTAAATAAGGCATTAAATAGAAACGACCCATGTAAAAGAACCATGCCACATAAAGTGGTACCAAAGGTCCTANAATAAAACTTGGAGTAATTGGTTTAAATATTTTTATAAGTGGGTTTGTTAATTTAACAAATACTTTCATAAAGAAAAATTGTGAATCTTCTTTCTGAAATATGTTCATCGCAACTCGTCCAATTAGAGTCCACATTATAACACCAAGGATATAATCAATTATATAAACTAAGGGATGAAAGTTTGCTGACATTTTAGATCTTATCTAGGGGCGAAAATTTCGCCCCTAAAATAATATATTTTAATTAATGTTGTTTTCCAAGTATGGTTTTACCACTTGGTACACGGACATCATCAACCATCTTCTGAGTAGCTGCATCTGGTGCTGCAGTTATTAAACTGACAACAATCATAGAAACTAAACTCACAGCTGCTCCAACTATTCCAAAAGTAAGTTGAGTTATGCCTAAGAACCCAGATCCACCACTTCGTACCCAGACTAGATACGCAGTTCCTGAGATCAGTCCTAATAGCATTCCTGCAACAGCTCCTGGTGCATTAGCTCTCTTCCACCATACACCAAGTACAAGTGGGAAGAATAGTCCAGACATTGCAAAGTCAAAAGCCCAAATTACCGAACCTAGAATACCTTGTATTTCTAGTGCAGCAATTGTAGCTCCTGCAAAACCAATCAATACAAGTAATACCCTTGCAACAATTAATCTTTTTGCAGTCTCAGCTTTTGGATTAATGATTTTGTAGTAAACATCATGTGATAACGCATTTGAAATAGCTAAAACTAATCCNTCNGNAGTTGACATGGCAGCAGCCATNCCTCCAGCAGCAACTAGTCCNGATATTACATATGGTAATCCAGCAATTTCAGGTGTTGCTAATACAACAGCACTACCTTTCATGAAGAACTCATTAAGTTCTAGAGTTCCATTGCCGTTAAAGTCACTTACAAACATCAACTTCGCTTGGTTCCAGTTTTGATACCAGTCAAGAGCTTGAACTTCAGTTATTGACTTACCAATAATTCCAGTAGCCAAGTTAGGATCCATCAATGAAATTTTTGATAGAGTAGCTAACATTGGAGCAGAAGANTAAAGNAGGAANATAAAGAATAACGACCAACCTACTGATCTTCTNGCTGTTCTTACACTTGGAGTAGTAAAGTATCTCATCATAACGTGAGGTAANGANGCTGTTCCTGCCATCATACANACTGCTAATGAAATAAACGCCCAAGGTGTTGCATTAACTGANGAGTGNGCTTTAGTAATTGCAGACAATCCTTTTGGAACTGTAGCTAAATCTGCAGCTGAGTTTTTAACAAATCCAAATTGACCTTCAAGTTCTGCAATTCTTGCTACTTCGTCAGCTAACATAAAGTGTGGGAAGAAACCTGCACCGATATTATTACTTATCCAGAATACTGGAAGTAAATAAGCAATAATTAAAACGATATATTGAGCAACCTGTGTCCAAGTTACCGCTCTCATTCCGCCAAGCATTGAGCACATCAGAATACTAGCTAGTCCAACGTAAACTGCAATTTCAAATGGAATATCTAATGCAACAGAAGCAATCGTTCCCGTAGCATTAATTTGAGCAGTCACGTAAGTGAATGATGCAACAGTTAAGACTATAACAGCACTAAATCTTGCTAAGTTACCACCATACCGAGTTCCTATAAAATCTGGAACAGTATAACATCCAAATTTTCTAAGATATGGCGCTAATAAAGAAGCAACCAATACATATCCACCAGTCCATCCAACAAGCAGTGCCATATAACCATAGCCCTTGAAGTAAATACCACCTGCCATGGCTACAAATGATGCACCAGACATCCAGTCAGCTGCAGTTGCCATTCCATTAAATACAGTAGGTACTTGCCTTCCAGCTACGTAATAAGCATCTGTTTGAAGTGTTCTGGATAACCAACCAATTAAAGCATAAATCAAAACTGTAAACGATACAAAAAAGATACCAATCATTTTTGCTGTCATTCCTGCTTGTTCAGCTATTGCCATTATGATGATAAATACAAGAAATCCTCCAGTATATATCCCATAGACTTTAGGTAAGTTGTCTATAAATTTACCTTTTATCATTGATCACCCTCTCTTTCAGTAAATCCGAATTCATCATCTATTTTCTCTTGTCGACCGGCAAACCAGAAAATTAGAATGACGAAGATTGCAAGCGATCCCTGACATGTAAACCAATACGTTAAAGGATATCCAAATGGTCTAATGCTTGATTCTTGCATTTCGGCTCCGAAAAGAAAGATGCCAATTGAGAAAACAAACCAAATTGCTANTGTAATAAAGAGCAAGTTCCTGGTTTTTTCCCAGTGTTGTTCTTGTTTTGACATTTTTTCTCTCTCCTATAGGTTAAATAAAGAACCATACCGATAATCAAACATATTTAAACCCCTAAAAACACTCGATATTGTGTCATTTTTACATTATACATCAACATATTAGGTAGATAAATGGCCCTTAAATACAGATTCAACTTAAAAGATATAAAACTTGAAGATTTCAAAGTTTATTTAGTTGCGATGTTCAAAGGTATTCTACCAAAGAAAAAAATAAAGAATATTGAGGATCTTGCAGAATTTATTCAGCAAAAATCAGCATGGGTATCACAAGTTACTTTATATAATTATTTAAAAACAAGAATGGGCACTAAATGGGTCCTCCATTTTGATGATGAAACGTTTTTAAAATCAATTAACACTGCCAAATGGAACATATATGCAATTTCACTTCAAGATTTATCTTTTTATACTATCTCATATTTAAATGTTTTTTATAATTTCCGAGAAACTAATAAAGCTTCTGAAATTTATAATAATATTTTAGAGAAAGAATTAGGAAATGGCATGCCTAAAGAAATTGTTGATGAAGCAAGAGCTAGTTTTCAAAAAAGACTAGATCAAATTAAATGGGATGACTATTATAAGTCTTGGCCATTTAATGAAAGTGCTTTAGCATTGTATAATTGGGCTCCAGTAGCTACTGAACTAAAATCTATTGATAGAAAAATAGTCCTTAATTCTATGATTTTGAAATGGGATAATATTAAAGAAGAGTTTTCTAAACTAATAAAGATCTAGATATTTTTTCTATTATCTACCAAGCTTTCAACAACCGAAGGATCAGCTAAAGTAGTTGTATCTCCTAATTGACCATGTTCATTAGCAGCAATTTTTCTAAGAATTCTTCTCATTATTTTACCTGATCTTGTTTTTGGAAGTCCTGGAGCAAACTGAATTAAGTCTGGAGTTGCTATTGGACCAATCTGTTTTCTTACCCAAAGTTTTAAATCTCTCTCTAAATCAAGAGTACTTTTTTCTCCAACATTTAAAGTTACATAACAGTAAAGGCCGTTTCCTTTTATATCATGTGGGTAACCAACTACTGCTGCTTCAGCCACTTTTGGATGAGCTACAAACGCACTTTCTATTTCTGCAGTACCTAAATTATGTCCAGAAACAATAATTACATCATCTACTCTTCCAGTAATCCAATAGTATCCATCCTTATCTCTTCTGCAGCCATCACCCGTAAAGTACTTCCCATCAAACTGTGAAAAATAAGTATCTATAAATCTTTGATGGTCACCATAGACACTTCTCATTTGTCCAGGCCATGATTGTGAAATACAAAGTCTACCTTGTGCTTCTCCCTTTAAAACCTTGCCATCTTTATCTAGGATCTCTGGTTTAATTCCATAAAATGGTTTGGTTGCAGAACCAGGTTTTAAATCTATTGCTCCAGTTTGAGGACTGATCAAAATTCCACCTGTTTCTGTTTGCCACCATGTATCAACGATTGGGCATCTACTATCACCAACAATTTTATAGTACCACTCCCAGGCTTCAGGATTAATTGGTTCACCAACAGTACCTAAAAGTTTTAGAGTTTTTCTAGATGTTTTCTTTACAGGTTTATCACCTTCTCTCATCAAAGCTCTGATTGCTGTCGGAGCCGTGTAAAAAATATTTACTTTATATTTATCAACTATTTGCCACCACCTAGATGTATCAGGATAAGTGGGTATTCCTTCAAACATAATTGTAGTTGCACCATTAGCAAGTGGACCATAAATAATATAACTGTGTCCTGTAACCCAGCCTATATCAGCTGTACACCAGTAAATATCTTTAGGTTTATAATTAAAAATATATTGGTGAGTCATAGATGCATAAACTAAATATCCACCAGTTGTATGTAGCACACCTTTTGGTTTTCCAGTTGAGCCAGATGTGTAAAGAATGAATAATGGATCTTCAGCATTCATTTCCTCAGGCTCACATTTTGCTGAGACTTTACTTGTCATTTTGTGATACCAAACATCCCGATCATTATACCAATCAATTTTTTTGGTACCTGTTCTCTTTACAACTATACATTTCTTTACGTTGGGACAGCTTTCTAAAGCCTCATCTGTAATAGATTTTAATGGTATTGTTTTTCCACCTCTTACTCCTTCATCTGCAGTGATTACATAATCAGATTCACAATCATTAATTCTACCTGAAATACTATCTGGTGAAAAACCTCCAAATATTATGGAGTGAACTGCACCTATTCTTGCACATGCAAGCATTGTGTAGGCAAGTTCTGGTATCATGGTAAGATAAATTGTTACTCTATCACCCTTTTGAACTCCCAAATTTTTTAATCCATTTGCTACTTTTGAAACCTCTTTATGAAGTTCTTTATATGTAATTTTTTTTTGAACTTTAGGATCGTCTCCTACCCATATAATTGCAGTTTTATTAGCATTTTTTTTAAGATGCCTATCAATGCAATTCGCTGATGCATTTAAAGTACCATCATAAAACCATTTGATATGAACATCATCTTTACTATATTTAACGTCTTTAATTTTTTTATAAGGTTTAATCCAATTAATTCTTTTTCCTTCTTTTTTCCAAAATCCATCGTTGTCTTTAATCGACTCATTATATTTTTTTATATATTGAGATTTATTAACTGTAGCTTTACTTATCCAGTCTTTCTTAGTTTTATAAATTATCTCTTTAGGTTTTTTAGTGATTACTTTTTTTTTAACTTTTTTTTTCTTAGGCATGAATTTTTTTTTAATTAATTTTACCCATCTTCAAAATTATTTTCCAGCTTTTAGTGTCAATAGGCATGACAGATAGTCTACTTTGCCTAATTAGAGATAAGTTCTCTAAAGCCTTAGTTTTTTTGATGTTTTCAAGTGTTACAGGATATTGAAGTTTGTTTTTAAATCTAACTTTAACTGCAACAAACCTTTTTTCCTTATCAGTTGGATCAATGAATGCCGTTTTAATAACTTCGACAATACCAACTATCTCTTTTCCAATATTAGAATGATAAAAATAACAAAGATCTCCTTTTTGCATTTTTTTTAAGTTACTTGCAGCTTGGTAATTTCTTACGCCATCCCAGTCAGCTCCTTTTTCTCCAGCTTTAATTTGTTGATCAATTGACCACACATCTGGTTCTGATTTAAGTAACCAATACTGCATTTAATTTTTTTTCTTTTTCTTTTCTTTTTTAAGTTTTCTTTTTTCCTTTAAAGAAAGTTTAGCTTGTTTCATTACGCTAGCATCCTTAAATGATTTACCACTATATCTTTTTGACATTTATAATCTTACTCCTGCTCCTTTTAAAAACTTTGCTTTTTCGTCAAGTGGTAGTCTTGGACTTGCAGGAAGATCTAAATTATCAAATTTTTTGATTTTATACTTTTCAAGACCAACAAGTGCAATCATGGCTGCATTATCTCCACATAATTTTGGTTCAGGGAAAATTGTCCTAAAATCATTCTTCTTGCATACTTTTATTAATTTTTTTCTAATACCTTTATTGGCAGCAACACCTCCAGCAATTACAAAAGTTTTATTTTTCTTTTTACTTATCTTTTTGAACTCATCAAATGCAATTTGTGTTTTTACTTCTAAAATTTCTTCAATAGTTTTTTGAAAAGATGCTGCAAGATCATATTTTTCTTGTTTAGATTTTATAGTGCTTGATATTCTTAAAATCGCAGTTTTAAGACCTGCAAATGATAAATTACATCCCCCTTTATTTATAATTGGCTTAGGAAGTTTAAATTTATTTGCATCTCCCTGCTTTGCAAAACCTTCTAACTTTGGTCCTCCTGGAAATTCAATACCTAAGAGTTTTGCAGTTTTGTCAAATGCTTCTCCTAAAGCATCATCAATTGTTGTTCCTAATCTTTTATATTTTCCAAGTCCATTCAC
>FUFK010039018.1_pt1 | contig 18442 bp, 14 predicted proteins | sample 1021851 | NCBI WGS metagenome assembly FUFK01 (sample SAMEA51879418, study PRJEB19060) | metagenome
GTAGTGCAGGGTCTCCCTGTGTGAGAGTAGGAAATCGTCAGGCTTTTTATTTTAGGCTCTTAGTTATTAACTAAGAGCCTTTTTTTATATCTAGGTCTATAATCTAATCATGATCGTGGGATTAACAGGTGGGATTGGATCAGGAAAGTCTGCAGCTGCAAAAATATTTGTTGAATTAGGTATCGATGTGATAGATGCTGATGAACTTTCGAAAAACGTTCTCATAGAAAATCAAAAGGCTAAAAAAATATTTGTTGAAAAATTTGGACAAAAATACATTAACCCAAATGATGAAATAGATAGAGAACTCTTGAGAGAGGATATTTTTAAAGACGAAAAAAAAAGAAAAGATCTTGAAGGAATAATTCATCCAATAGTTAGAGAAGAGATTTCAGAATTTGTCGTTAATTCCAAAAGTATCTATAAAATTATTATGGTGCCGCTTATATTAGAAACAAACTCTGTTGATGCATATGAAAAAATTGTTGTAGTTGATTGTGATCTTGATAAACAAATTGAGAGAGCTTCAAGAAGAGATGATGTTAGTAAAGAGAATGTTGAAAATATAATTAAAAATCAAGCATCAAGGGAAGAAAGATTAAGCATTGCAGATCAAGTAATAATGAACAATGCTTCGCTTGACGATTTACGTTTAGAGGTAATAAAAGTTCATCAAAAATTGCTAGGATTGAAGATAGATGAGTAACAGATGTCCAAGATGTGAAAAAGTAGTCTCGAGGGGGAAAGAAAATCAATATAGACCTTTTTGCTCAAAGAGATGTAAGTTAATTGATTTTGGTACTTGGGCAAATGAGGAGAATGTTATTTCTCGGCCTCTGAAGTCAGAAGATTTTTATGAAGATTAATCAAAGTTTCAAATTACAACATCCTCCAATCACCTGACTCGATTAACGGCTTTGCTTTTTTATATTTAATTTCTTTTGTGTCTGTTCCATTGGTAATTTTGACAATTTCATTTCTACCTAGTTTAGGCTCATCTCGAACAATAGTATCTGAGGTACTATTAGTTATTTCAGGCTGAGGGTCGCTTTCAGAAGACTTTAATTCAGGTTTTTCCATAACGATATCTTGTTTTTCTTCTTTTTTTAAATTTTCTAAAACTTCTTCGTCAGCAAATTGAATAGAAAACAAAATTCTAACTGTTTCAATATCGATTTCATCTAACATAATCTCAAACATTGAATATGCTTCTTTTTTAAATTCATTTTTTGGATTTTTTTGAGCGTATGCTCTCAAACCAATACTCCCCCTCAAATGATCAACCTCAGCTAAATGCTCTTTCCAATGGACATCTAGTACTTGAAGCATGACCTGCTTCTCGAGTAAAAGCTTGTTGTCACCAAGCACTGAGTATTTTTCTTCATATTGATCTTTTGCTTTCGATACGATTAAATCTGCAATTGACTCAGGCAATAATTTTTTATCATTTTCAATTAGATTGCTTATATCAGTCTCTAGGCCATAACTCTCTGAGAGGAATTCTTCTAATTCTTTAGCTTTCCACTGAGATTCGATTGATTCTAATGGAATATAGTTATTAGTAATTCTCTCAAACTCTCTAACAATTATTGTTTCAATAGTTTCACTTATATCATCTTCTTCAAGTAATTGATTTCTCAATGAGTAGATTGCTTGCCTTTGATCATTTGACACATCGTCATATTCAAGAAGATTTTTACGAGCATCAAAATTTCTATTTTCAATTCTCTTTTGAGCATTTTCAATTCCTCTCGAAAGCATTTTATGTTCNATGTGATCATCTCCCATACCAATTCTTTCAAATAAAGCCCTTCTATTATCAGAAATAAATAGCCTTAAAAGATCATCTTCCAAGGACAGGAAGAATCTTGAATAACCAGGATCTCCTTGCCTACCTGATCTTCCTCTTAGCTGATTGTCAATCCTTCTAGATTCGTGTCTTTCAGTACCAAGAATATGAAGACCGCCAGAGTTTAGAACAATCTCATTATTTTTTTTCCAATCTTCATCTGTTTGATCATCCTTTTTTCCTCCTAAAACAATATCTGTTCCTCTGCCCGCCATATTTGTTGCAATAGTTACCATTCCAGGCTTGCCAGCATTTGCGATTATTTCAGCTTCTTTTTCATGATGTTTTGCATTGAGTATTTGATGTGGGATATTCTTATTTTTTAAAAATTCAGATACTTGTTCTGATGATTCCACCGATACAGTACCTACTAAAATTGGTGAAGAGTTTTTTCTAAGGGATTCTATTTCTTCTACAAGAGCCTTGTATTTTGCATCCTTAGTTAAAAAAACTAAATCATTATGATCAGTTCTAACCATAGGAACATTTGTTGGAATTATTATTACATCTAATCCATATATTTGATTGAACTCAAGCGCTTCTGTATCCGCGGTACCTGTCATTCCAGATAGTTTTGTAAACAATCTAAAAAAATTTTGAAATGTCGTTGATGCAAGAGTTTGTGATTCTCTTTGAATAGGAACGTTCTCTTTACATTCTAGTGCTTGATGAACACCTTCACTCATCCTTCTTCCTGGCATAGTTCTACCAGTATGCTCATCAATAAGAAGAACTTCGTTATTTCTTACAAGGTAATGGACATTTTTTTGAAAGAGAAAATTTGCTCTTAAAGTAGCTTGTACAAATTTCATTATCTTTAAATTTGATACAGAATATAAACCATCTGAGCCACCAATAATTCCAGCATCTTCAAGTAATCCTTCTACTAACAAATAACCATCATCTGTCAATTCAACGCTTCTATTTTTTTCATCTATTAAATAATGACCTCTTTCTGATTCAGTTAATGGCTCTTCTTCACTATCCTCTCGTAATTGTTGAGTAAGTTTAGGGATAAACTTTCTAATTTGTTGATATAAATCAGAACTTTCAGACGATGGACCAGAAATAATAAGAGGAGTTCTAGCTTCATCAATTAATATCGAATCAACTTCATCAACAATTGCAAAATCTAATGAGCATTGAACTCTATCTTCAACAGAATGAGCCATATTGTCCCTAAGATAATCAAACCCTAGTTCATTATTTGTTGCGTATATGACGTCGCACTTATAAGAAGCGGTTTTTTCCTTAATATCTTGATTTGAATTTACTACCCCAACAGACAATCCAAGAAATTCATAGATTGGGCGCATCCACTCTGCATCTCTTTTTGCTAAGTAGTCATTTACAGTAACTAAAACAGCTTTATTTCCAATTGCAGAATTAAGATAAGCTGGGAGGGTTGCTACAAGAGTTTTTCCTTCTCCTGTCTTCATTTCTGCAATATTACCTTCTGCCAAGGAAATTCCTCCAAGCATTTGAGAATCAAAATGCCTCAAACCGAGTGTTCTTTTGCTTGCTTCTCTAACTGCTGCAAATGCAAGGGGTAATATTGAATATATATCTTGGTTGTTGTCTTGGTATTGTTTTTGGAGGGAATCTTTGAGATCTATAAAAAAAGAATCAGGTTTTGATGATAATTCCTCTTCAAGTTCATTAGCAGCGTTAACATGCACCATCATCTTTTTTAAGATTCTGTCATTGCTTGAACCGAATATGTTAGAAATAAAATTTAACATTTTAATATTTTATGTATTTACTCTAATACACTTATTCAATATCCCCGAAAGGTGGCCTTACGTATGAAATTGGGGCATTTTCGGAATTTTCAAATTCTATAGTTTCATATGCATTATCATCTTCAATAATTTTTCTTAAAAGCTTATTGTTTAGCTCGTGGCCAGACTTATATCCAGAGAATTCGCCAATTAGATTTCCTCCAAGCAAATAGAGATCACCTATTGCGTCTAACATTTTATGTTTAACTATTTCATCATTAAATCTTAGTCCTTCCTCATTAAGTATTTCATCTTCACCAAAAATAATTGCATTTGACTCACTTGCACCAAGTGCAAGATTTCTTGATTTAAGAAGCTCAGCTTCACTCATTGAACCAAAAGTTCTTGCTCTACAAACTTCTTTGACAAAAGAAGTTGATGAAAAATCGATTATTGATTCTGAAGGAAGTCTTTTGTGAACAGGATGATCAAAACTAACTTTGAAAGAAACCTTAAAACCATTGAAAGGTTTAATAGTTGCATAGGCATCATCTCTTGTTACTGTTACCTCTTTTTTAACTTTAATAAACCTTTTGAGCGCATCCTGATCTTCAAGGCCAGCAGACTGTATAAGGAATACAAAAGGACTAGAACTACCATCCATAATTGGCACTTCAGGTCCATCCACCTTAACTACACAATTATCTACACCAAGACCTGCAATAGCTGATAAAAGATGCTCAATAGTTGATATTTTTACATCATCTTTAACCAAAGCTGTCGAAAGGCTAGTGTCACCAACATTTTCTGCAATAGCAGGTATAACTAGATTTTCATCAACATCTGTTCTAATAAAATTTATACCAGTGTTAGCTTTTGCGGGAATAAGCTCCATATTTATATTTTTACCAGTATGAAGACCAATACCCACTGCTTTAATGGAATTTCTTAAAGTTCTTTGTTTTAACATATTACATTAACTATTTTAGCACTTTCGCTGTCTTACAACTTCTGAAAGTATTATCCCAGTTGCAACTGCAACATTAAAGCTTTTGAAATTCTTATTATCACTAAGATTAATTAAGAGATCACATTTTTCAGCAGTTTTTTGCCTAATTCCAAATTCTTCTGAACCCATTACAATCGCAGTAGAATTTTCAAAATTGCAATTTTGATAACTCATATCAGCATGCTCACTCAGACCAAAGACTTTTATATTTTCATCTTGCAGATGTTTTAAACAATTAATNAAATTTGAAACATAAAAAATGTTTAGNAGCTCAATACCGCCTGAGGAAACATCATGAACTACCTGNTTTACAGGAGCGCATTGATGTTTATTTATAATTACAGCATCAACCCCTAATACTGCAGCAGATCTTAGACAAGAACCCAAATTACGAGGATCTATAATATTATCAATTATTAGTATTGTGAGGTTTTTTTGATAATTCCTATCTAGATAGCTCTTCAAGTCTTTGAAATTGTTTGCTTGTTCAACTTTTATGATAGCTTCAGGATCTTTTTTAAGTTTCTTNGAAATTTCATATTTAATTCCATTTTCTGTAGCNAGCTCGATTAAATTATTTACTCTTTTATCCTTTCTATTAAACGGGAGAAAAAGTTTTTTAATTTTTTGCGGATTAACTTTAATTATTGTTTCAATACTATGAAATCCTACTCTTTTGTTATTGTCATCTTTCATGTTCATTTTGGAACTAATGTAATTTTCCTATCCTCTGGGACAATACTCACTAATTGAGCATTGATTTTTTGACCAATTCTATAAGTTTTACCAGTTCTCTTTCCTTTGAGTATATTTGCTTGATTATCATAAATATACCTATCTCTGGATAAATCTGAAACGTGAATTAATCCTGAAATAAAATAATTTTCTATTTCGCAAAATAATCCAAATTCAGTTATTCCAACAACTATTGTAGACAGTTCGTCACCAATAAATTTTTCTAATTGATAACAAATCATCTGCTGATTTACTTGCCTCGATGCAATTTCAGCTCTCCTTTCAAGATCTGATAAATTTTCTAAGTTTTCCTCAAGCAATTCTTTTGAAAATGTCTTTTTTGATGAATTAATCATATTCTTTATAAGTCTGTGCGTAATTAAATCAGGATATCTTCTGATGGGCGAGGTGAAGTGAGAATATTTTTCTAACTGAAGTCCAAAGTGGCCTATTTCTTGAGTTGAATATTTTGCTCTTTTTAAAGATTGAAGAATAAGAATATTGAATATTTTGCTTTCTTGATTTTTATTTGCATGATTTATAAATGCATTTATTAGATTAAGACTATTAAGTTCTTTTGAATANGAAAGTCCTTTTAAAGAAAAGAAATTTTTAAGGCTNTCTATNTTTAGAAATTCAGGTTCTTCATGCACTCTGTAGACGCCATAACCATAATTTTTTTTCATAAAATCCGCAGCACAAATATTTGCACTAATCATCGACTCTTCAATCATTTGATGAGCAAATAACCGTTTTGGAATAGATATGCTCTCTATTTCTCCAAGTTCATCTATTAAAATCAAAGGATCTTGTGATTGAATTTCAAGCGCATTTCTTTTTGCTCTTTTTTTTAATAATTTATTTGTAAGAATTTTTAAAGATTCGAGTGAATGAGATATTTCTTCATTGTCATGATCATAATTAGATACTTCNCTATAAGTGAACCTTCGTTGTGAAGAAATAAAGGCTTCAATAAACTCATAAGAGTTTATCTCTCCATNATCATGAAATTTTATTTTGCATACTAGAACATTTCTTTTTTCATTTGGCACTAGGGAACAAAGATTGTTTGATATTTTTTCAGGCAGCATTGGAACAACGTTTTTTGGGAAATATATTGATGTTCCTCTCTTGAAAGCCTCTAAATCAATTTTTGAGTCTTCTGCTACAATTTCGGCAACGTCTGCAATCGCAACCCAGAGAATTATATTGGAGTCTTTATTTTCACAGAACACTGCATCATCAAAGTCCTTAGCATCNTTACCATCTATNGTTATAAACGGTTTATCTGTAAGATCAGTTCTAGAGCTATTAGTTTCAGATTTAAGTTGATCTAATTCATTATTAATTTCGCTAGACCATTCGTTTGGAATATTATTTTCAAAAAGAACTTGTTCAATGGCTTTATCTAATTTACTCATTAATATTCTGATTTAATAAAAAAGGTCCAAACAGGACCAAATTGTAGATCATTTTTTTTGATTAATAGTTATATTCTAAACCTATGCCGAAAATCCTTCCTCTAGGATCATGCACTCTGGTATCGAAACTAAAATCAGGTGCATCATATAATTTTGGTGCTGATTTATCAAAAACATTTGCAATGGAAAAATTAATTCGTAATTTACCTTCANGAACCTTAAGATCTTTTTCTATTGAAATATCAGTCATCAATGAAGAGTTAATTTTATTTGTGTACCCAAGTTCAACAGCACTAGCTTTAATGCTTCNTTCATTTACGTAACTATCTATGTAACGTGTATTTATATTTAAATCAAACTTTGCCAATTTCCACGTAAGAAAAGTATTAATTCTTCTCTTTGGAAGAGAGAAAGTATGGTTATCGTAATTAAATTTACCAACCCTATTGATTAATTGAGTCTTACTAAAATTTGGTGTCAAAAACTCATCTAGAATAGATAAATCTATTACGTAGTTAATTTGTCCAAACTGTTCAAAGTAATTTGAGTATTCAATTGAAAAATCGAAACCATTTATGTCTGTACTTTCCTCATTGAAGTATGTGGTAGTAACGCCAATAAGTTCATTGTTTTCATTTCTTGTAATAGCTGGATTAAAAGGATCTTCGTTTATGAGAACCTGTGAGCTTTCAATTTCAATTCTGTCTTCAAAATTAATTTGCCAATAGTCAAAAAGTAACTTCAGACTGTTAATCGAATAGGTCATGCCTATATTAAAACTTTCAGCAGTTGCCGCTTTAAGTTCTTCATTACCAATTCTTGCTTGTCTCACAAATGAAGAACTATCATCAAGATCTCGAACACTCCCGAGATTAATTTCACTTGAGAACATTTGAGCCATTGAGGGCATCACAAATGATGAAGAAGCAGAAGTCCGAATAGCCAGGTTCTTGTTTATTCGATACTTTAAAGAAAACTTGGGATCAAACGATTCATCATTTTTATATTTTTCGTAACGAGCAGATGAACTAATTGTTAATTCATTATCTAGCTCAGACAGAATTTCAAAAAAAATAGCAGAATTATTTCTGGAGGATGATACGTTTTTACCTCCTCCTAAAAAAAATAAATCTGCAGTTTTAATAAGTGCTCCAGTATCAGTAAATTCAGCTCTGCTAATTTCGTCGTAGTTTATGTTTAAATCTTCTTTGTTTTCACTTGCTCCAATCACAAGATTAATAGAATCACTTATAGTTTTTTTATACAGAAGCTCTAATGATAAAAGTTTAGATTTTTTTGATGAGACTTCTGCGCCTTTTACAAAGTCAATCAATTCCTGAGAATTTTCCCTATAGTCAAATAAGTTCCATGTTTCGTTTCCATTTTTTCCACCATTTCCATTAATTGCAAGTAAAAATCTTGAGTCGATAATATCTGGTCTGAAATGATCATTTTTATGACCACTTTGTGACAAAGAGATCTCAAGTCTGTCATCTCCAATATCAAACTTTAAGATTTGGTTGAAATGATATTGATCAATCTTTTTTGGAGAATAGGGTGACTCAAATTCAGAACCCAATGGTCTTCCGTACCAAGTTACTGGAACATTAAAGGGACTCATTCCTTGATTTGGATTAATTTTTCGAGCTAAAAAGGGCAGAGCAGGGTAAGAGGGTGATTGTGGATTATCGTTAATGTTTACATCGGATAGCAATAACTTAAAACTATAGAGAAACTTATCAAATTCATGATTCAAAGCAGTATAAATTTTGTTGTGATCTTCATCATTCACAATGTTGAACCTATTGCCGTATTGAAATCCACATGTTGTTGGATTAGTTAAAACTCCACCATTATTAATACAATCAGGATCAGGTATCTTTTGATTTTTTTTATACTCTCCAGCCCACAAACCAGAACTGACGACATCAGCTTCGCTAACCTTAAAAGATCTGCCTAATCCACTGACTGCTAATTCTGCAATACCTTCTATTTCAGCAGCACTTAAAGGTTTTCTCTTGAGAAAATCAAAAGCAACTACGTAGTTACCATTTTCGTATGCCTTTCCAAAAAGCATACCAATCTTTGTATTGCTTTGATCATAATTTTCGGTAGATTGATAATCAGTTTTTAATCTAAAGCCATCAAATTCTTCGTAAGTGAAGATATTAACCACTCCAGCTACAGCATCTGATCCATACTGAGGAGAGGCACTTTCTTTAAGTATTTCAATTCTTTTTATGGCAATTTCAGGAATTATATTTACATCGACATATCCCTGACCTCTTGTAGATGGCGTTCCAGCAGTTGTTTGTCTTTTGGAGTTTATTAGAAGTAGGGTTGAAGAATTATCTAGTCCTCTAAGATTAATATTACTCATTCCTTGATCAACTCCATCCAAATTATTGGTCTGAAATCTTGAGCCTGAAGAACTCGATAAATATTTACTTAACTCAGAAACAGTTACGATGTTAATTTTGTCGAAAAAATCTTTATCTATGACTTTTGCAGAAAAGATTTCTTTATCTACTTCGTCATTTATTGCCCCAGTAACAATTATCTCTTCGACTTCTTGACTCATTAGACAAAAAACAGCAAAACTTAAAGTAAGATAAAAAAAACGCATTGGGAGTATGTAAAAAAATATATTGGGACATTATGTCCCAATATATTTATGTATTAAAGAATTTCGATTAAAAAGTTAAGTTAAATTTTAATCCGTAATTTCTTCCAGGAAGAGGCACTTCATCTTTGACGAAAGAAGAGTGATTTCTTGCTACCTCATCAAGAAGATTATTTGCGAAAAGTGATACTTTAAGTTCTCCGTTACCGATCGCATTAAATGTTTTGGTAAGTCTGGTATTTAGCATTTGATAAGAATCAGTTGCTGTTTCACCCTCTCCAAAATCATTTTGTTTTTCAACATCTTTAAGCATGAGCTTAAAGAGCAAATCATCTTGTGTGTAGACTAAAGAATAAATGTTTCTTGCTGGATTAATTCTGGGTACATTATGCCCATCTGCGAACTCAGCATTAACAACATCTCTTCCAAAAGATAAAGCAAGTTCACCTGAACCAAGATCAAAACTTCTTCCAAATTCAATCTCGTATCCATCAAACTCTGCATCTTCTTGCATGTAATTAGCATGAATCAAATTACCATGACCATGATCATCATGCTCATCTTCATGATGTTCGTCTTCATCTTCGTGATGATCATCTTCATCTTCATGATGTTCGTCTTCATCCATGTGATCTTCTTCTTCATCAATAAGAGCAATATAATTATCCACATCAGTGATATAAAAACTTGCGTAAGCATAGAAATCACCATTATCAAAATTAAAAGTGATATCAAAGTTATTAGAAGTTTCACTGTTAAGATTTGGATCACCGACTTCAAATCTTCCTGTTGCCATATGAGGCCCATTCATGAAAAGTTCAATTGAAGATGGCAGTCTTTCAACACTAGCATAACCAAGACTTACACCAAGATTATCAGTTAGGCTTCTACCGAGAGTTACAGCAAAACTGTTAGTAGAGTCATCTATATTGTAATAATCTACTTCTCCATGCTCATCTCCATGGTCATCATCATGGTGATCACCATGTTCTTCTTCAGTAACACTTCCACTTCTTTCTATTTGGTCAAGTCTAAAGCCGACATCAAGATCATATATTCCTAAATCTTTACTGAGGTAATAACCGATTGTGAATTCTTTACTATTAGCAGGATTCATAAATGCTTCTTCACCAACAATAGAGTTATCTTCATCAACAAAATTTACAACAACCTTTTGAGTTGAAGAGTCATTTGAAATATCAAAAGTAGCACCATACTCAACAGCTTCATTCATGAAAACTGTTGGAGCATGTTCTTCATGCTCTTCTTCTTCATCATGCTCCTCTTCATCATGATGCTCTTCTTCTTCATGAGCCTCTGTAAGCGAGTAATCTGAATCACGGTAAGTAAAGTCAACTTTATTTACTAAGCTTCCATTTACATTGTATGAACCTCTGATAGAAAAAGTTTCTGAATCTGTTGTGGAGAAAATCCTTTCTTCACCATGTTCATCATGACCATCATGTTCGTCTTCATCACCATGCTCGTCTCCGTGCTCGTCTCCGTGCTCGTCTCCGTGCTCATCCCCGTGCTCATCTCCGTGAAAAGGTATACCATAAACACTCTCAAGATTATCAATTCCAAATCCTATATAACCCCAATCTGTAACTTTGGATACACCAAATTTTGTTGCTTCTACAGCAAAATCAGAATTATTTATGTAACCTAGATCTTCTTCAGAATGTTCATCATCATGATGTTCATCTTCATCATGCTCATCTTCATCATGATGCTCTTCTTCTGAATGTATTACAGCACCGCTAGGTACATCATAGTTTCCAAAATCAGTATTTTTGTAGCCAAAATTTACGTTAAAACCACCAAGATTACCTTTTAAATTTACAAATTCGGAATTACCGTCATTTACTGATTGAGACTCGTAGCCAACTGCAACTTCTGGAAGTTCAAAGTTCTTAGATGAAATTAGGTCATCCACAACATTGATAATTCCTCCAATAGTTCCATTTGCATATAATAAAGATGATGGCCCCTTTACAATTTCAACTTGTGAAATATCATTTAAGTCAACATCATTTAAGTGATCGACGCCAAGACCAGACACATCTCTATTTACAACACCATTTTTGAGTATTTTTACTCTTGGACCAGACATACCTCTAATGATTGGTTGACCAACAGCAGCACCATAGTCCGCAATTGAAACACCAAGATACTCGTCAATAGCATCTCCCAAACTTGTAGTTGCTCCATCTGAGAACTCACTACCATCAATCACATACAATGGATTGTTAATTTCACTTGTATCAATAAATGCNGATGTGACTACAATTTCCTCTACATCATCTTGTGATATTACATTTATCGAATGGAATGCAATTAATACAATAACTGCGTTTAAATACTTTTTCATACTTCCTCCTTAAATAATGAAAAATTAAATAATGAAAAATTAGTTAATAAAGTTTGATTAACTAATTTGAAGGAGGGGCTCTAGATTGATTTGATTTGGTTTCGTAACTAACAAACCTTGATATAAGGTCTGTTGAAGGTTGATTCTTTAAATGTTGTTTAGTTTTTGTTTTAGAAAGTTGTATCTCAACATTTTCTTCACAAGCTTGACATTCAGAGATATGTTCTTCAGTTAAATCGAAGTGATCGTGATGATCATTGAAAGCATGCAAAGAAATACTTGCAATGAATAAAAATGAAAATAGTAAGTATTTCTTGTTAATGATCATGAGTCAGGCATACTAGACCATGAATTTTTCCATTTTTCAAGTCATTTAAAGTTTCATTAGCAGAAGATATATCTCTTTTTTCAAAATCTAAATGATCAATCTTTCCACTTCTGACTAACTCCATTAACTCACCCATTTCTTTGAGGCTTCCAACGTATACACCTCTAATTGTTCTGGCACCAAGAGCTATCATAGGAATTTGAACTGTGGTTTGACCGCCAATCAGACCTACAATTACGTAAGTACCACCTCTTTTCATTCCAAACATGCCAGATGCGAGCTCGAATGTATCTCCAGCCCCAACGTAATCTATTACACTTGTTGCTCCACCATCAGTAAGCTCCATGATTTTCTCATAAATATTTTCATCTTTAGCATTAATAACTTCAGCTGCTCCAGCAGCTTTAGCTAACTTAAGTTTTTCATCATCGATATCAACAACAATTGGATTGATATTGTATGCAGCTTGTATGATTTTTAGAGCCAATAAACCTAAACCTCCAGCACTAATAATTACAACAGATTTATCATTTTCCCTAAGGTTAGCTTTTTTTAATGCACTGTATGCAGTAAGGCCTCTACATGCGTAGCTCCCTGCAGCTTCCTCAGGTGTGTCACCAGCCTCAAAAAGATATTTGGATTCTGGCACTAAGACATATTCAGCATAACCACCGTTAACATTAATACCTAAATTTTTTGTTTTTAGAGGAGAACAGTAGTGTTCTCTATCGTGAAGACAGTCTCTGCATTCACCACATCCTATCCAAGGATAAGCTACATATTTTTTACCAATCTCAACGCCTTCAACTTCATCTCCTAGTTCTACAACTTCACCATAAATTTCATGGCCCATTGCAAGCGCATCTGTCATCAATGGCACTGGTAGTTTTGCATCATCCCCAAGACTAAAAAATCCCTCATGAATATGAACATCAGAGTGACAAACTCCACATGCTACTGTTTTAAGTAATATTTCTTTACCAGATGGAACAGGCTTTTCTATTTCTCTTTCTTCTAGAGGTTTGCCGTTTTCAACTATTTGATATGCTTTCATGTTTTTATTTTTACAATTATAGATTATATTATTCTTGTTATGACCAACCTAGTAAAACTTTCAGTTACTCTTTCTTTAATTTTTTCAATTAATAATGTCTATGCTGATAGAGAAGCTTTTGAATCTACATATGTTCCATTAGCTCCTGAAAAAATTGTTATTCAAAATGCAAGTATTTATGACGGTGATGGGGGAGAGTTTTTTGAAACAGATGTTCTTGTCGAAGATGGAAAGATAATAGCTATTGGAAAAGATCTTCCTTTTTCGAATGAATTCAGGGTCATTGATGCAACTGGTAAATGGGTGACGCCTGGCATTATAGATATTCACTCTCACATGGGTGTGTATCCAGCGCCTGGAGTAAGAACTAGTTCAGATGGAAATGAGGCTACAAGTCCTGTTACTGCTGATGTATGGGCCGAACATTCGATTTGGGTTCAGGATCCACAATATGCATTAGCACTAACTGGAGGGGTTACTGCCTTTCATATTCTACCTGGCTCTGCGAACTTAATTGGAGGTAGAGGCGTAACCGTTAAGAATTTACAAAGAGTCACAATCAATTCAATGAAATTTCCTGATGCACCTCATTCTCTTAAAATGGCATGTGGTGAAAATCCAAAAAGAGTTTATGGAAATAGAGGCCAAGCTCCATCTACGAGGATGGGAAATGCAGCTGGATATAGAAAATCTTGGATTCAGGCAGAAGGATATCTGAGAAGATTAAACGAGTATGAAGAAAAGTCAGATGAAGCTAAAGAGCTTGAGTATGCACCAACAAGAGATTTAGAAATGGAAACTTTGGCTGGAGTACTAAAGGGAGAGATCTTAGTGCATAACCATTGTTATAGAGCCGATGAAATGGCAACAATGATTGATATAGCGAAAGAATTCAATTATAAAATTACAGCATTTCATCATGGAGTCGAAGCATACAAAATTGCTGACTTGTTAGCGGATAATGGTATATGTGGAGCGCTTTGGGCAGATTGGTGGGGATTCAAACACGAAGCATATGATATGGTTCAGGCCAACATTGCAATTGTAGATCAAGCAAGAAATGGAACTGGTTGTGCGATTGTTCATTCAGATGACGCAATAGGTATTCAACATTTAAATCAAGAAGCATCCAAAGCACTATCTGCNGGCAGAAGGGCAGGTTTTGAAATATCTGAGGCAAGAGCAATGAAATGGATTACATCGAATCCTGCAAGAGCTGCTGGTATTTATGATCAAACTGGATCCTTAAAAGTAGGAAAAAATGCTGATGTGGTCGTTTGGTCAAAAAATCCATTTAGTGTATATGCACTTGCTGAAAAAGTTCTTATAGATGGTGCGATTGCTTACGATAGAGAAAAAAACTTATTGCCTGCAAGTGATTTTGATATAGGCATTATGTCTCCAAATAAAAATAGGATAGAAGAATAGAAATGATTAATATGAACCTAAAATTCTTTTATCTAATATTATTTGGTCTTTTGCTTATATTTGTTGCTACAAATACCAATGCAAAAACAATAGTAATAAAAAATGCGACTATCTATGACGGGGTTAGCGACACACCTTTTAAAGGAAACATTCAAATTGAAGACGATAAGATAAAAAGAATATCTTCATCTAATTTGCAAGGCGATTTTATTATTGATGCTCAAGAAAAAATCGTTACACCAGGTTTAATTGCAACAGATACTGAAATAGGAATTGTTGAAATAGGGGCTTTAAGCGTGACTAGAGATGATTCAGCAGATATGTATAAAATCGGCTTTAGTATTTATGATGCATTCAATCCTAACTCGACCTTAATTCCATGGAATAGATCAAATGGAGTGACTACTGCTTTAACAACTCCACAGAATACTTCAAGTCCCATTGGAGGCATGGGTTCTCTATTTGTGCTTGATGGAAAGCTAAATGTCACCGGAGTTCGTGATGCAGCTATGATCGGCCAGGTTGGTGGAAGTAGTAGCGGATCAAGATCAGAGCAATATGCGATCATTGAGGATTTATTGATCATGGCCTCATCTTTAAGTAAAAGTGATTTAAGCTCTGACTCAGACATATACGAACTTATTGGTGAATCGGCTATTAGTAGTGCAATGGAACTTCATCCAAGAGACATAAAAGCATTGTTTACTATTCTTAATGAAAATGTGCCATTAATTATGAAATCACACAGGGCTTCGGACTTATTAAAATTAATTGAAATCAAAGAAAGATTTAATTTAAATATGATAATTATGGGCGCCCAAGAAGCGCATCTTGTTAAGTCAGAACTTGCTGAAGCTGGAATACCTTTAATTATAAATCCAATTAATAATATTCCAGATTCCTTTGATGAACTAGCATCAAATATTCAGATGGCATCAAGACTTGAAGAAGCTGGTATTCCAATAATGTTCAACGTTTCGCGTAGTCATAATTATCATCTCATAAGACAGGGTGCAGGTGTTGCAGTTGCAAATGGCATGAGTTATGGAGGAGCTATTAAATCACTTACTTCAATTCCTGCAGAGACATTTGGCATGTCTGATAGAGGAACGCTTGAAGCAGGAAAGATAGCTGATTTAGTAATATGGGATGAAGACCCATTAGAGCCTTCAGCAATGCCAGAATATGTTTTTATTGGCGGAGAGAATATGGATCTTACTTCTAGAGCTACCAGACTCACAGATAGATATACTAAAGATCTTGACGAACCTGTAATTTACAGAGACTAGTTATTTTTATTTTTTACAACCCAGTATAAAAGACCGATAAATATAAGATTTCCAATCAAATAAGTTGTTAAGTCCATTTAACTGTATGCCATAACGATTAAACTTATCAGCAGAATTCCGTACAAAGCTGCATATACGAGCTGACCAAATTTAAAATCTTTTTTTAAAATTTCATCTTTTTCTTGTTTGGTTTTTTCCTCAATAGTCATAGGAATATCTTATATGAAATGGAGCCACCTGTCAGATTCGAACTGACGACCTGATGATTACAAATCAACTGCTCTAGCCAACTGAGCTAAGGTGGCGAAGCCAAAATTTTACATGAATAATTGTCAACATGACAGAAAAAGTTCTTAGATTATGTAGTTAAACTATATATGCTTTATGTTGAAAATAGAGACGCACTTTGATAACTTTTATTTACATATTAATAGGAGAGAAAATGAAAAAAATAATACTTAGTTCTTTTTTGATTGCATCTTTTGGTTTACTTGCTGACGATCATTTGCCACCAGGGTATTCTAAATATCAATCAAATTTTTTATTTACATGTTCCATGCCTGCTAAATGCTTAAAAGCATTTAACGACTATATGAATGCTCCAGAGATTGCTAGTCAAAACTTTGAAGCAGACATGTATGCGGTAATGCANAATGGATGGGATGAAGCAACTCATGGAATATCTTTTTATTACAAAAGTGCTGATGAGTATGCAAAAGGTAATCAAATATATGTAACTTCCGAAGCTGGAAGAAAGTTCAGAAAGAGAATCGACGAACTTGATATTCAAGGTACATCGCAAAATCTTACTGTTCATACTGTAGGAGTTACAAATAGTGGTTCTGCTGCTGAGAACGTTGTTAGCTTAAGATGGAGTCTTGANGTNTCTAATCCTGCAAAATTTCTTCCTCTTTGGAAGGGTTTTTCTAAAAGTATTGAAAAATATGATTGGTCAGCAAATGCATATGGTCTCCAATCACACTATTTAGGCAATAACGGAAGAATTACTCACGAAGTTTGGGCTGCATTTAAAACTGTTCAAGAAGCTCTAGCTTTTCTTGATGGGATGTATGCTTCAAGTGAGTTTGCAGAATATAATCCAAAAGCTGATGAATATAGTGATTTTATTCGTTCATATATGGAAGTTAGCTTAAGTCAGTTTAATCCTGATTAAGTTTTTGAATTTTTTAAGGGAGCTTTTCAGCTCCCTTTTTTATTCTTCAAATTTACAGCCAGTTCCTCCTATTCCACAATATCCCAAAGGATTTTTAGCAAGATATTGTTGGTGGTATTCCTCGGCATAATAGTAATTTTTAATCAAACTTATTTCAGTTGTTATTTCAGGAAAACTATTTTTAGATAAAGTCTTCTGATAAGATTTTTTGCTTTCTTCTGCAGCTATCAAATCATCTTCGTTTGAACAATAAATCGCAGATCGATATTGAGTGCCTACGTCATTGCCTTGTCTCATGCCTTGTGTAGGATCATGACATTCCCAAAATATTTTTAAGATTTCTTTAAGACTAGTAATTTCTTCATCATAGGTAATCTTGACAACCTCAACATGATTAGTATTTTTGTAACACACATCTTCATATGTTGGATTCTTAGTTTCGCCTCCTGAGTATCCTACAGATGTCATTAAAACTCCTGGTAAATCCCAAAATTTTTTTTCAACACCCCAAAAACAGCCAGCACCAACAACTATTTCATTTGTTACCTTGCTGAAATTTTGATCAAGGGGTAGGTTTTTTACATAATGCTGCATTCAATAAACTCCTTTTATACTAATTTCACTACTTTTAAATGATTTCATACCTGATTCTGTTTTTATAAGGGCAGAACCGTCATCTTCAATACCAATAAATACTCCATCTTCTGCAGTTGAATTATGATTAAAAATTTTAACTTCCTTATTAAGATGGATACAAAGATTTTTCCACTGATTAACCCAATCGAAGTGATCTTTGTCATAAATCTTTATTATTTCTGATGTTATTTTNGCGATTATTACGTTTCTTTGGTCTTCTATTTTCAATTCAGATATATCACCCCACCAATTTTCTTCGCCGTTGATATTGAAATTAATTCCGATGCCAATAATGGTCTTTTCTTCATTTGCATATATGTCTTTTTCAACAAGAATTCCACCAATTTTTTTATTATTAAAAACTAAATCATTTGGCCATTTCAGACCAATTTCCTCAGTTTGCGAGATATTTGATAGAACTTTTGTACAAATAATTCCAGTAATCAAGCTTAAAGGTCCGGATTTAAAGGTATTTTTGGTTGAAATACTCATATAAATATTACCTTTTTTGGGACTGTGCCATTTTTTACCCCGTCTACCTTTACCATTAGTCTGTTTTTCTGAAGCAACCAAATTAAATTCATTAGATTGTATATTTTTCTTTAAAAATTCATTTGTTGAATCAATTTCTTCAAAAATATCAAGATTTATCCTATTTTTTGGAACATTTGCGAGAATTATGTCTTTTTTTAATTGTTTCAAATCAAGAAATTAGTTGACTTAAAGTCATTCTAGAACAAAAATAGCTACCTTTAAATGGAGAGGTGGGTGAGTGGTTAATACCAGCAGACTGTAAATCTGCCG
>FUFK010044536.1_pt1 | contig 18441 bp, 31 predicted proteins | sample 1021851 | NCBI WGS metagenome assembly FUFK01 (sample SAMEA51879418, study PRJEB19060) | metagenome
GGTTAGAGTATGAGGTGCAAGAATGAAAAAAGAAAAATATGTTGAGGATCAGATACTCACAGATGGTTTTTTAGTTGCAGATGAATAATAAATCTACAAGCTAGACAAATACTTCACAGAATCTTCAAGCGAATCAACAATAGGAACAAGCGATGACAACGAGGAATCTACAAGCGCAAGCGTTTGCTTGCCCTCAAACAACAAGTGTTTACCCTTCCACTCCACAAGCACGAAAGAGTTTTTGGGGTGTAGGATATGAAATGAAATTTGGTGAGGGGACAAGCGAGCTTTGCTGCCACTTGCAACTTTAAGTTCTACTGTGAAAAAGGTGCTATTAATATTATAGCCCAATAAATCAGGAGTCCCAAATAGGCTTTGGTTTTCAATTCTAGTCCAGATGATATTCTTAGATACCTTTTTAAGTTTTTCATATAATTTTTTCTCAGGTTTCAAAATAACTAGGGACGTCTATTCGGGGGTCTTAGGCGCGATAATTAACTTTGATCTCGTAGGTTTTAATACAACACGAACAGCGCTTTGTCCAATTATATTTGACTCTTGCACTTCAATTCTTCTAACCTCTTCCAGATGTCCACCCACTTGCATGTAGATAGTGGCGTTAGAAACTGCATTACCACGCTTGCCGTCTGTAAACTGATCAAGATACTCTTGAAGATGTTTCACGAACATGATTGAGTTCCTTTCGTAACCTTTTGTTTATTTCTTCCAAGTCTTTTATTCTTTCCTCTAGTCTCTTTATGATCTCTTCAAGATCATTTGAACCTCTTTCCATACTTGACACTATAGGATATGTGTTTTAAATTGTCAACTACTCCATGAAATTGAGTATACCTTGTTGATGAACACAATCTAAAGGTTCTATTTTAATCCAAGCAGTGCTGTTCTGTATTTTATGTTTTTTATTATTATTATTTTCAACTAAATGCACCAAGGTGAACTTAGATTTTTCAACAAGTTTATAAATTAAATCTTTACTTTCCTCTGGAAGACCGTTCAATAAACACCCATTTATTTTGTTCATTTGAATATCATTAATTATTTTTTCTAGAAATAAAAAAGTATGATTTATAGTAGATGCTCTATCTATAAATATAGAAGATCTTGAGCTCATCAAAGGTAGATACCCTCTCAATATATTTATACAGCCAAGCACATCAGCATCAATTATATCAGAAAACAAAAGATCTATCTTTTTATTTGGATTAAAAACTATATTTTTTCGCACATCAAAATCACTCACCAACTGTATAAAATTTTGTAGGTCAAATCTTTTTGTAAAACTATCAAAGAAATCTTTATGTGTTTCATACACCTCATCAAGATGATCTTTTTTATTCCACTCCTCACCATTATCTACTGTCCAGATTTTACCTTTATTGTTTTCTTTAAGTGCTTGCGCCATCAAAAACGTGCATGTGCCCAAACCTGTGCCCAGCTCTAAAACTGTGTTTGGTTGCTCCATTTTAATCAAAGAATATAAAAAGTAACAAAATCTTTCTTTACCGTAGATTTCAGCCACGGTCATATTCTTATCTCGTTTAGTCAGAGTATTATTGAATTTAATAATATCCATCAAAGAACTGGTGCTATAATCTTTCATTATTGACAATGTAGGATAGTTATCTTAAATTGTCAATTATGGCAATAAAAAGATCACTAACATCCATGCAAAAGAGATTTGCACAATTACTTGTATACGGCGATCCTGAAACAGGTAAAGCTTTGAGTAAGTCAGAGGCTGCAAAAATGGCAGGATACAGCTCTAATAGAAATAATAGAAGTGGGTATGAACTTACGAACCCAAGAATACATCCATCAGTTGTTAAATACATTGAGCATTTAGAAGAGGAAATGCTAGAAAAACACAAAGTAACCAAATTAAATCACCTCGCACAACTAGATAGAATTAAAGAACTAGCTATTAAAAAAGGTAACATGTCTGCTGCTCACAACGCTGAAAAATCTAGGGGTCAAGTTGAGGGACTATATGTCAATAGATCTTTAATTAAGACTGGAAAACTTGAGGACATGACCAAAGAGGAGCTAGATAGAGAGATTAAACAAACTGAAGAAGATTGGGCATTAATTGCTGCTCCAGATAAGACTACAACTTCTGAATCTTCCTCACCCACTGACGAGGAATCATCGTCCGATCCCCAAAACTAAAGCTACCATCATCTTCTCTGTCGTAAGAAGCAAATAACTTAATTGATTTTTTATCTTTAGAGTATAACCAGCCTTCATTAACAGGTCGGGCTAATTTCATTTTATCGAACTCTTTTTCAGTAGCCCAGCCCGAATCGCTCACGCAATCGATCCACTCCACTCGGACTTTCGGATAAGGTATATCGGGAGTTATAGAGGCAATAGCTTTTCTTCTTTTCCTAGGCATACCCCCTTATATCAGCTTTCTATAAGGGATCTAGAAAGTTTTAAGTTAGTGAGACAAAAACAAAACGTTTCGCGGAAGGCCTTTCTGTATAGTGACAAAATAATTTGTCTACCTAAACATGATTTGTCACCTAATTTGTCTACCCTAAAGTCAATAAAATCAACACTTCTACACCAAAACGACAAAAAGACACTTTTCACTCTTTGCTTTTTTTATAAAAATTTTTTAAACTTTTTAGATCCCTTATAGTATTTCTTTTGCCTTCTTTTTGCCATAGTGTTGACGCAATGCTGCCAGTTTTCCTTCGGTCTCTGAAACTTTTAGTAACAATTTGTCAACTTCTTCAGTGATACCAGTATGCTCAGGTATAATTAGACCGTGATCGTTGATGCAGTCTATCTTGTACAGAGCGTCCTCTATGTCTGCCTCATATCTCTTTAGAATGGTTATAAACAACTTATCATTCATAGCTTCTCCTTTAGTTCTTTTAAATATTCTTCGTTTTCTTTTTCTTCGTTATATCTTTCCTTTTCATCAAACTGTAACTCGTGATACATGTCTAATCGTTTGAGAAACTTGTGTTTCCAAGAACGCAACTCTGGTCCTGAAATTTTAAACTCTTGATAATATAAATCGGGTGTACAAATCATTATAACTCCTTGTTTTATTTGACTATTATGAACATAATCATGAGCCATGGCATAGGCTCCAATCTGCATAAAGTAGTCTTCAATCCAGTCTTCTCTTTTTGGTCTGTTAGCTTGTTTAAAGTCTACAATAGACTCCATACCATTATGCATGCAGACCAAGTCAGTAGACCCAGCGTAAAGCCCAGGATAATACAACGTGACTTCCGAGCCATATATCTCTTCAACTGGTGTAAGCCCCACATCAATAACTTTTTGGGCCATGGCTTTCGCCTTCTGTCCGAGCTCTGTAAGATCATCGTAGCCAGTTCCTTGCACGTAGTGTTCCAAGAATTTGTGCATACTAGTGCCCCGTTTACTAGATAGATTTTTGATTCTGTCCGCTTCTTTTTCTCCAACTTTGGCCTTCCAATCTTTTAAAAATTGTTGATTTTTGGTAGCGCCTAATATCGTAGTTACACTAGGAAGTCTAGAACCATTTATATCATAGGTCCGTGTTCCATGGTCCTCGTGCCGTGTACCAGTGACATAGGTATATCGATTACTCCACTTGATTGGTTTACCAATGCTATGAAACTCATTTAAATCTTTATCTTCCATCATTTTTTATCCGTCAACAAATTCCATCCAGCCATTAATCATATATTTTATACCACTAATTGGAGGGTTACCTCTATGATAGTGAGTCCAGAAAGCTGGACATATGACCATTCTACCACATTTTGGTTTTATTCGTAAGTGTTGATTTAAAAATTCCGTTTCACCTCCTTCATCTACGTCATTCAAATATATCATACATAAAAGCAATCTCTCGGATCTGCTTAGCCCGTCTTGTTCACAATGCCACTGGTGATAGCCTTCTCCCGGTTGTGTGGCTTGTATCTTTACATCAGTGTTAAGGGTAAATCTATTTACCTCGTTTAACATTGGATATCTTTCTATGTATTTCTCTAGTCCTGACTGTATCGCAACATTAAAGTCTCTCAAAATGGGGAGATTAATTTTAAATCTTTCCATATCTTTTAAAAAATTATATATCTTATTATCTTGTTTTAATGGTGAAACTCCAAGACTCTTAGATCTACTAACACTTTTAACACCTTTAAAAAAATTGATGATTTGATTACACCACTCTTCAGACACCACGTTATCCTGTCTGAGTATGTAGTCTTTTATTTCAAAATCCATCCTTATTTCTTTTTATCTTTTAAATATTTAGGTGCAAACTTAACTATATTATTTAGTGGCGCTGAGTCATGAACATTGCCACTAACAGATATTCTAGTGCAATCAGATTTAAATGGGGCCACGTAATGTTTTAACCATGCAGGAAAGATATACATATCATCTACCTCAGGAAACATAGATATATAAGTTACAGCGTCTCTAGGACCATCACCATACAAAAACTGTATGCCTCCAGGACCACAGCTTTGACCTTTATATTCAGCGTTTTCTTTTTTTAATTCTTCAGGCACTTGTAAATAAGCAACAAAAGACAGTTTACCATCGTGATCGTGTGGTGGATTATAATCGTTAGATATCTGATAGTTTATCCACATAGCAGACAGTATATATTCAGGTGCTTTTTTAAATTTTTTATTAGTATATTTTTCATAAACTTGGTTATAAACTCCAAGACAATTAGATAAATATGGTAATATTTTAGCTTTTGATTCTTCACTATAACCAGTCTCTCTATGTAATATTCCAGCTAATTTATGCTCATAGTTTTCTGTATTTTTCTTAGCCTCTTTCAACATAAGTTTTCTAAACTCTGGTGTGATCTTCATCTTTAACACACAAGGCCCCCAGTTAAACATGGCTATGTTAACTTTTTCCGGTTCTTTTGGTTTTTTATTTTTCATTTTTTCTCTCCTTTTCTATTTTATTAAATATAATATATGTAGCAGTTGCACCGATAGTTATACAAATAACACCAACTAACAACATACCTAGTCCGTAACTAACACTCATTCTAACGCCATCGTTTTTTTGTAGGTATCAAGATCAACTACTTTACCATCAAACACTTTACCCTCATAGTGATCTATTATTTGTTGTATCTTATCTAATTTAACATGAGCGTAAGGCCATATTAAACAAGCCACCTTATACGCTTGTCTAAATCTTAAAGTGTATGTCCATCTATCTTTCCAATGAGCTTTAACACTTGGTGATCTGTTTCTCTTTCTAACAGTGCCAAGTTTTAATGTTTCTTGAATCCATTTTAATATAGATTGATTAGTCATTTCAATACGCATAGTTATTTGCATAGCGTTCGTTATGTACTTTCCCCTTTTTTCTTTCCTTCTTTTAAAATCTACACTACCCTCACCATCAAATAAACCGGCAATGTAAGCTATATCAGTATCTCTCATTTTTTATGGTCCTTTGTTATCATCCATCTTAGTGTTGAAGTCATGGGATCAAAACCATCAAACTCTAACTTAGTGCAACTTGTTAGAAAAATGACCATCATTAATAAGATCAGTCCTTTCTTCATATACTTCTCCCTCTGAGTCACACACCCAACATTGATGTACTTGGCTGTTGTCTCTAAAATCTATGGATGTGTCACCTGTTGCAATTCTTATGTAACCGTTGCCATGGCAATTATCACAAATTTTCTTTCTTAAATTATTTAACTTTAATTTTCCCATTATACTTTTTTGCTTTCTCGTTTGCTATTGCTTCAATAGTTTTTGACACGGATAATTTTGCATCGGGCAATAATACCTTCGACAATGCCTCTAAAACCCTGTATGTTTCTTTTGTAAGAGAAACATTTTTATATTTACTCATATCTGTCATGATTAGTTCCTTTCATATTGTGGGTTAATATAGGATAAATTATAGGATTGTCAATGAAATTTTTATTAACTTTAATCATGTGTAGTTATACTGAGGCTACTTGTTTACCTCCATTCACACACCCTGAAAAATTTAGAGACGCCTATGATTGTTTATTAAAAGGCTATGATGAAGCCGATAAAAAAATTAAAGAAATAGGTAGAGAAGACATCAACAAACACCAGATATATATTAGATTTACGTGCACTCCGATTGACAGTGTTTAAAAATTATGTTATTGGGTTAATTTTCCCATCTTTAACCTACTCCTTTTTTCCCTCTTTGGAGTAGGTGTTTCTTTATTCCACATCCAAAGAAGTACAACTGCAGGTAGTAGTAAAAGACTACTCACACATATGGCCTTGAACAGTCCCACGACCATCTTTTAAATACCATCCATTTTTAAGGTTATCATCAAATTCTTTATACTCTGCAATAGCCTCTCTATGATCATCACCAAACGCCAAACATTCATATACCGACATCTCTCTTGCAAGATCATACCTTTCTTGTATTAGAGTTCCGTCGAATAGAAGTACTAATATTATTAGCGTCTTTGCCATATGCCCATCTCCTAACTTTTTTATACCAAAGATTTTTGTAATAGGGGTCCTTTGTTTTATTCCAAAGATTTGCTATTTCATCAATCTTCTTTAGCGTCATAAGATTTAGTGCCCCACTTTAAAACACTTTTTAAACCAGGTGCATTTATTTGTATATCAACACCATATGGTCTCCACGCTTTTTTTACAAGGTTTAATTCTAACAATAAACTAGACCATTGTTTTTGAGAAATGCCTTTAGGTTTGAGCGTTATTATCTTCTCTTTCATGTTTTATTTTTCTTTGTTAATTAAGGGCCCGAAGGCCCTTAAATGTTTATTTATTTGTTTTAAAATCTCTAAACACAATAGGTTTAAATTTCTTCAAACCTTGATTATGTTTATTATAGACTTTACTCACTATGTCGACCCACTCTTGACTATTAGTGGCACCTTTAAATTTAGCAGATAATTTCTCTACCTTTTTTACAAAGTGCTCTCTGTCAAAGCCATCGTGGCTCATCGCATGCAATAAAGAGTAATAGAAGAAAGTGTTTTTACATTTACTAGAATCTATTTCTGTTAGAATCTTGTTTATGTATTCTATTGTTTCTTCAGACTCTTTTCTGTCTACGACTGAAAATAAACCATGTTCGAAGTCAGTCTCTTGAGACCGTTCTCTTCTAAATGAGTTATTAAGAATAGTAATGGCCACAGAAAATTTATTATTCAAAGAATGTTTTTCCATGAAAGAATTACAATAAATGTAATCTTCATTACCTTTCTCAACCCATTTTTTTAAATGGTTTTTCATAACCCAATTAGAATTATCAGTATTTGCTATACTAATATCATCAGCCTTGAGTTTTTCCGTTACAATGAAACGAATTGGTTTATTCAATTCACTTCTTGCAGCGAATCGGTGTTGCCCATCAAAGATAGGGTACTTACCTTTTTTGTTTTTAGATAAAACAAGTATTGGAATTTCTTTTAAATCCCTTCTCTTAATTTTATCTTTTAAACGATTAACATGTGAACGATTAATATCACGATTGCCCTTAACGAAGTCAAATAGACCATAGTTTCGGGTTTCTTGTATTACGCCCACGCTTTGTATTGCGTTCATGTTTTCTCCTGTATGTTATGGGCAGTTATTTATGGTGATGCCCAGCACCAATATAATATAGGATATTATTTGACGTTTGTCAACGCCCTTGACCTCGATATTTTTTATAATTACGTTTTTCTGATTTATTCATACGTTTCTTGTGTCTACCTATCTTTGGTTTTGATCTTTCTATGTATGTATTTACGCCAAATTTACTCTTTTTTGCCATTGCCAAAGTATCCGTCAACCACAGATTGTAATGTAGTTTTTTGTAAGTGAGGTATGTATCTTATACAACCGTTCACATGTTGCTCTAAATCTGCACCACATGTAATACATCTATAATATTCTCTAGTTAAACCTACTAACATCGTGTATTCATCACATGTTGGACAAACACCGTTAACTATCTCAGTATGAAATCTTATTGTTTTTTCTGTCATATACTCTTTTACTCTTTATCACTTTTCTTTTAAAATGTCTAAGTTGCTTTGCTACTGGATTTCTTTTTTTATTGGACTTTTTCATTTGAGGTGGAGTTTCTTGATACTCTTTTCACCCATGTAAATCTCTGTTTCTGCCTCACTACGTATGCATTTGTAAGATATATTTGGATTAAAATCACGTTCTGCTACACGACGTGCACGTAAACATTCTGCCATGTTTGCTTGTATTCTGTGCTCCTTGATCTCTCCATCCCAAAACATCAGCAAAGCTACTACAGTCTCTATCATTGTCCGTTACCGTTTGTGTATTTAAATTCTCTGTTTGCGTCTTTTAGTTTTTCAATATCTTCTAAAACTTTATCCATTTGTTTACGTAAAAACTCAATGTTAACTTTGTTTAATGCCATTGATTCGATATGTTTGTTTAGTTTGTCGGTTGACTTATAAAGATCTTCGATCATCATAAATTGCTCAGAATCGGCGGGCAGTGAACCTAGTTGTCCACGTGGCCATTTTATTCTGAACTCCGTGTTTTCCGCTAAATCTTTTTCCATTAATTGTATTCGAGTGTCAGCTATGTTCAATCTTTCCACGATCTGAAAGTAACCCATAGTGCCTAGTGCTACGATAATTATCAAACTAGCAACCGTCTTCATCGGCATTTGCACTGCCGCTTCTTCAGATATGTTTAAAGGTTTCTTGCTCATCTAGTTGGAATATATCCCGGTTCCATAAAAAAAGCTAGTAGACATAACAAAATCACGAGTATTGCCGTGAAGTAGTAATTCATAACAGCCTCCAATCATTTTTTCTTTTCCTCTATCTCGTAAAAGAAATTGTCAGTGTCTTCAGTTCGCCACTGCTGTGTATCCTCTACGTTCCAATAACTTGTTTGTACTTTCCAGTCAGGTATTTGGTCCTTGACTGTGAAAGATGGTATATCCCAAATCAATCTATTGTTTGGTTGGGCAGCATAGTTACCGTCGTTTAACGCTAACACATGGGCACACTTGTGTTCGTGCGGGATCTCAGAATGATCAGTATCTAATATATTAGGGTCTGGATGTGCAAAGTCAACAGTAAATAGATATCTACCGTAATGCCATTTCTTGTCTTTTCCTATGTATTTACCGGATTGTGATTCTAAAATATCCCAAGTAGTAACAGCAGGGTAATAAGAAAAACTATTCCACAGTTGAAGTTCATCAAGTCTTTTGGATGGAACAGCTTCCGGTTGAAAACCACGTTGAATAAAAGCCGATATGGGGAGACGATAAAAGATAGCACCGTTCTCCATGATGGCATGGAATAAGAGCGCTTTCCCTGTAATCGCGGTGACACCGAAGATAATACAGTCTTCCACTTCGCCTTTATGCTTTTTAAGATCATATAAAAACTCCCTTCTAATTTGAGCATATTCTACAGGAATATTTGCATTTAAGTAAGCCATAATTTTTCATTTTATTGTACCCCAATTAGGCCCAGATTCATAGTCTACCTTATTGGGAACTTCTAAATCTACCGCTGACTCCATTATTTCTTTTATTTTATCAGCATTGTTATCTACTGATATATCAAGTTCATCATGCACTTGTATATGTGGTGTGATGCCTTCTTTGTGTAATTCTACCATGGCTTTTTTAGTCATGTCAGCTGCTGACCCTTGTATTAATCTATTTAAAGCTTTGTAAGTAAAGGCTCTTCTGATCCCTGGTCCGTGTTCCGCGAGCGCTGCATCGTGTGGCAACGGTTTATGAATCCCGAACTGATTGGGTTCCCACAGATGAAACCTACACAATCTACCAAGTAAAGTTCTTATTCTACCTCTACCTTGTGCACGTTGCATAACATTGTCCATGAGTTGTTTTACAAATGGTACACGTGAGTGATACTGTTTAAACAAACCATCAGCCCGTTCTTTGTTAACACCAAGTTCAGCCTGTAATTTATTTTTACCCATACCATAAAACAGACCAAGGTTTATTGTCTTAGCCTGTTCTCTTGGTATCTCTGCCATCTCAGCTACAATTCTATGAAAGTCTGCATCACCTTCTTGGTATGCATCTAATACATCATCAACTCCATAAAGATTTTGTAATGCTGCGTAGTGTACAACAAGACGTGGTTCTTGCTGTGAATAATCAAATACACCCCACTTACAACCTTCCTCAGGTATAAATAAACTTCTGATCATTGGTCCAAGTTCCTTGTTCCGTGCTGGTATCTGCTGTAAGTTTGGATTATTATAACTGAATCTACCAGTTACTGTACCACCTTGATCAGATCTAAGTTGGTTTATCTCTGCATGTATTCGTCCTTTATGTTCATGTTTTAATATGGTATCTATAAATGTAGTGTGAGCTTTGTTTATTTCACGAGCTCTAGCGATATGTTTAACTATTGGATGAGGATGATTCTTTAAAAAGTTTTTAGTAAATGATGGAGAATTTGTTTTTTCAGTTCGGTCAAAAGGTAGGTTCAGTTTTTGAAAAACTTGCGCTATCGATCTCGCAGCCCATATTTGGGTATCTATTCCTGTTTCTTTTTTTACTTTTTGCAAGCATTCTTTTTCTTCTGTTAGTAGTTTGTGTTTTAGTTGACTCGCTGCTTCAACGTCTACTCGCACACCTAAAAATCGCATATCAACGAGGCAAGGGAAAAGTTCAGTCTCTAAATCAAAAATAGATTCTATATCTTGATGCTGTATTTCTTGTTTCATTTGTTGCCATAAATCTAAAGTCATTTCCGCATCTCTCTCTGCATATTCACCTACGTACATGGCAGGTAGCTTGTACATCTCAGACTTTGGATCTACACCCCAGATTGCTGCTGTTTCGTTTAATACAGCCTCATTTTTGCCTCTTCCAAGGTAATCGCGACCCATACTGCCTAAATCGTATCTAAAGCGATTCTCGTCCACGAGAGAGCCAGCAATCATGGTATCTACTATAGTTCCATTAATTTTAAGACCTGCAGCCCTAATAAAACATACGTCGTACATAGCGTTATGAAATATCTTTGTAGAAGGGTAGTTTAGAACAGTTCTAAAGTAATCCATAACTTTTTTCTTATCTAAGTTACCACCACCTTCGTGAGCTATTGGATAATATCCAGACCATCCCTCAACAGCAAGAGCTATACCAACTATCTCTGATCTACCTGTAATAGATCCAGATCCCATGGTTTTTAAATCAGGGTCTTTTGTTTCTAAGTCTATTGATATCTCATCGTATTTAGATAAATCAGGAAAAGATTCTGGCGGCACCCATTCCGTTTGTGGAGTAAATATTGGTTTCTGTATCATGAGTAATCTCTTTCCAATATCATATTTAAATAATGTATTGCCTTCTGTATGTCTTGTTCCTTTCCTTTGACAGAATGTCTACAAATGTACTTTATAGCATTCCCCTCAGCAAACAAGAGTTTATTTTCATTGATAAACTCTGCCGGCTGTATCTTCATGTTGCGGTAGTGTTTGCCACCTACTTGTTCCTCTAAAGATTTGTATGTCACTCCTTTAAATATATCTTTATTTGTCATATGTTGTATCCTTTGTATTCTTGTTTTGGTGATATAATGTGTAGATGTTCCTTGGTCCGTGTTGCACCAACATAAAACAATCTATTCTCATCATCAGGATTTTTTTCATATCCTTTCATTGTGTTTTCACTAAGATCAGTTAACAACACAACATTCTGTGATTCACCACCCTTTGCACCATGTATGGTGGATAAAGTTATTCGTGGTGATTCGTTTAGTTTCTCTCCGTTCTTTCTCATCTTTCTTAAGTAGTTTACATCTCTACTTGGTGCATCATCAAATGCCTCAAACCAAGGTTTGTCTGTCTTTAAACCATAAGACTTTTTTAATGTGTCCATATCATAGGACGCATCTTTCAACATACCTTTCAGTTTAGATTTATCTGTATTATCTTTCATGTACCCGTAAACTCTTTCAACTTCTTTGTATGCAAGAAGCTGACCTTTACGTAAGTTTTCCCAATCTTGTGCTGCATAATGTAGTTCTTGTTCTTTTGTTTTTTTAAATTTGTTTCTGTAATACAAACCATTCCTGTACAGTGTATCCTCTAATTCGTTCAACATGTATTTAGTTCTAGCCATAACTAGCCATTCACCGGATGTCATATCTATCTGTTCAAAGTCATCGTATCTAGATAGTGCGCCTTGGTGTGTTTTTGGTTTCCAAGATTTATCTATTCTGTTTCTAACTTTATTAATTATATTCATAGCAACGTTATGCACCATGGCTGGTATTCTATGTGACTGTGTGAGCGGCATCATCAAACCTTTTTGTGCAATAAAAGAATCTACATCTGCACCTGCCCATCTAAATATTGCTTGGTCATCGTCACCTGCAATAAAAGAGTCTGTTGTTTTATTCCAAATACTTTTTGCCATGTCCCATTGCATTAGTGATAGATCTTGTGCTTCATCTATAAACACTACATCAAACTTTGGTGATTTATCTGATTTGATAAAGTGTAATATCATGTCGTTAAAATCTATTAGATTATATTCTTTTTTGTATCGCTCTATCTCGTTTGCAATAATAGTTAGTTTATCTCTTTCAAGATCACTATTGTGTTCTGCTAAATCAAACTGTTGTTCCGGTGTAATATTTCGTAACTTTGCAAGATTTATTATTCGTAAGTATTCACTGTCAGATGTAAAGATACCGTTGTGGTCATCTTCAAATTTAGCATAGTTGACAGGAAAACCTAACTTCTTACCTAAATCAACATAGTGTCTACGTTGCATTACATCTTCTTTTTTTACACCAAGTTTTCTAAATGCTAGTGAGTGTAATGTTCTAAAGTATGGCAGGTCATCTTCTGTAAGATTAAATTTTTTAATAGCTCTATCTCTTGCTTCGTATGCAGCTTTCTGAGTAAAAGCAAAGTATCCAACTTTATCAGGGTCTGTTTGTTTTAGATAGTCATCCACTTTGTTTAATAATGTGGTTGTTTTTCCTGTGCCTGGTGGTCCTAATACTATTGTTTTCATTAGTATGGTGAATCCTCTTTTAATTTTTTAGGTTTATAGTCATCTGTTTTTTTATCAAACTCTTTAACTACAAATACAGACAGTCTTTCTTTTCCAATTCTTTTATTTTCACAATCACATTTTTCTTTTAATAATTGTGCTGTTCTAGAGTAACCAAGATCCCATCTCCTACGCATCAGAAACTGATGATAAAATCTATCGAATACAAAATGGTGATAGCCCTCTGATGTCCACACACCACCTTTTTTTAAATCATTCTTATCTGTTGATACTTGTCTGTTTAAACAAAACTCTTCTAAATGATTTTGTAGTTGATCTTCTGTTCGTAGTCCCTCTGCAGGTTCTGTAACTTCTGCATTGTTTAATAATATATTTGTAATGTTTACCCAATCTTTTTCTTTTAGTGTTGGTGGTCTGTTTCTTAATTGTTTCATACATGCTTCCTGAAATAAACTTTGTTGTCTTAAATATTTTACATTCTCTAAGTATAATCTTTCTCCGTCTACGTTAAGATAGTAGTAAGGATCCTCCAAGTCTATAACCTGGAGGTCGGTTAGCCCAGGAAATAATATCTCTTGGCCGATACCATATTTTCTAGTTCGACATAATGTTTTATCACACATACTACACATCGGTTCATCTTTACATTTGTAGCCCCATTCTTTTTTATCGTGCTGTGTAACAACTATTTGTACTTCTGAATCTGACAATGGTTTTTCCATTGCAGTTGCATTAAATAAAATTAATTTAGATTTCCATTCTGCTGGCCATTTTTGTTTTGCATATACACCATAATGAAATAATGCATTGTTCCTACCACCCTCACCTATTTTATTCATAGCTAATGTTTCTATACAAGGTGGTCCATCACTATATTCTGATTTAGGTCTTTCTACTTTTATACTGTCAACGTCTTTTACTTTTGTAGTTTCATACAACGCAAAAAAATCATCTAGTGTAGCACCTGCCCCATCTTTTTTAAATGCATATCTTGTTGTTTCGTTACCAGAAAAATATGGTAAGTTTAAAAAATTTCCTGTATCATCTTTTGATTTTAATTCTGTTTGTTTTGGAAAAACTTCTGATCCACCATAACCTAATACAGCTTTTATTTCCATTAACTTATCTTGCATAGATCTTGCAGACACATAATCTTCTGTAAATAAAAATACATGTGCGCCACCAGACTTAGATCTAAATACTATAAGTGGTAAATTTAATTTATCTATCTTGTCTATTAATTGTTTGTGATCAAACCCTGCATAAGAATCTATATCTATACATCCCCACTTACAGTTGTTGTCATCGTTAATAGGTATAACACCTAAACTATCTGTGCCACTTAAATGTTTTTGCCATAAATCATCTGTAACTGGCTCTCTTTTTATAAATGAAACACCTTTTACTTTTTTTCCGTTACCGTTTGATTCGCCTACTTTAGTGACACCGTGAGCACGGTCTAATCCTGAAAATATTTTTTTAAATTGCTCAACCATAAAAATATATTGTGGGCGCCTCCCCTCTCGCTTCAGCGCCCACTACCTAGGATTCTAGTATGGTTGTTTAGACTCGTTTTCTTCTGAGCCGTGTTTAGCTTGGATCTCTCCTTTGCCCACACTTGTTGCAAAGCTTTTGGCCATTTCGTAATCCGTTTTAGAAGTTACGGGACCAACTTTGCTCACATCCCAACCAAACCATGTACCTTTGTCATTTGACATCTGTACAGTTTTTAGATTGTAAATGTGGCTGTATGTAGGCGGAGTAAATAATCCATTCTTACCCTGCATTTTAATACCCATCATCATTGAATTCCATTTTCTACTAATTTTTAATTGAGTAGATTTCATAGATATTAATGCTGTGCTTGGGCTTTTNCCTAANACCAATACAAAATGATTTGCAGTATTATCAAGATAATTACCNTTTGGTAATCTATCTTTNTATGAAGCATCTCTTTTNGTTTNATTAATTATATCACTACCTGCTTCATGAATAGCTACTGGTGCACCAGTGCTGGTACCCCTGTCTTGCCATTCGATGTACTGTCTTTTGTANTGACAAGGTATTACATTAATACTATCAAACAATTCGTTTGTAACAGTATTAATTATCTTGCCAGGTTCAGCACCTTCTACATATTTACCATCTCTTTTGTTTACCTCTGGAGATAGTTGACCCAAAATTTTTAAGAAGGGTAACGCAAGATCTTCTTGCGAAATATTTTGAGCCCCTTGGTTTGCATCAGCTTCAAACAAATTAGTTGCTAATGCTCCTCCTTTTTTTGTTGCTACTTGGTTCATGTTACTTGTTCCTTTTTATTGTTGTTTTATTNTCNGTNNANACACCGAAAATTTCCGTTGGCATTTCTTTACCNGCCTCTAAACGCTCACGGACTAGCGCTTTCAGAGTCATAGGCTCAACCTTCATCTTNTGTGTCGGTTGAAACCCTTGACTCTTCGCAAGTTCAGCGTANGACGCTGCCTTGTTATCNTCGTTACGACCAAANGATACTAAGANNTCATTCTTAATAATATCACCTAAGCCGTTATCNCGAAGCCAGTTAAAAGCCATTTCTTTATTAGCNTCACTAATGTGAGCTTTGTAAGAAGTGGCAACTTTAAGATGTGATCCATCTTGAAGTTTTAATTCTGAGAGACCCATCTCTGACATCATAGTTGGTATGATATCACCAGATATTCTATCTCTAGATTTTTTAAGTTCTTTTATTTCATTCTCTCTATCTTCAATAGATTNAATGAACTTTTCTAATTGTTCAACTTGGTCTGCNAGAGACTGAATATTATCAGTCTTNTTCATTGCATCCTGTTGATCTGCCTCAAAGTCAGGCATTTTTATTTGTTGTTTAATGCTCATCTANTTCTCCTTTCTCGTATANNTTAATTTCAATAGGATAATATTTTCTNTCTTGTTTATCCCACTTGAGCAATTTATATTTACCATTAGTAATATCAGATACAATAGAACATGCAACACCTATGATAGCAGGATCGCCTGTAAGTAGTAAATAATCATCAGATGTATAATCCCTTAGTCCTTGTCTTAATTTAAATACTAGTGGACCGGGTGAAAAAATAATCTGCGAAAATTCTGGTAATAAAAAATTAAATTTACCAGACGAAGAATAATTAGATGCACCCATGATATTAATTTTAGGGTTGCCTGCTTTAGTTCCGGCTATTTCCTGTATTACAAAAACTCTGCTTTCTGACATTGACAAATCATATAACATCCTTTATATTAATGTCAATAGAAAGATATTATGGATTATAAATTTAAGTTAAAGCCATACGAGCATCAGATGAGTGCTCTTGAAAAGTCTTGGAACAAAGAGACTTATGGATATTTTATGGAAATGGGTACAGGTAAAACAAAAGTATTAATAGATAATATGGCCATGCTTTATGATAAAGGCAAGATAAATGGTGCTTTAATTGTAGCACCCAAAGGTGTTGTAAAAACATGGCATGAACAGGAGTTACCAACACATCTACCTGATCATATAGAAAATGTTACAACATTGTGGCAACCAAACATAACTAAAAAACAAGAGACTAAATTAAATAATTTATTTGATCTGGGCACCGACCTACACATTTTTATAATGAACGTAGAGGCTTTATCTACAAGCAAAGGTGTTAAGTTTGCAGAAAAATTTTTAAGATCACACAGAACTTTGATGGCTTTGGATGAATCTACTACAATAAAAAACCCATCAGCAAAAAGAACTAAGAACGTTTTAGCTCTCGCTCCTATGGCTAAATATAGGCGAATCTTAACNGGTTCGCCTGTAACTAAAAATCCTTTGGATTTATATACACAGTGCGAGTTCCTTGATCCATTTCTCTTNAANTTTAATTCTTGGTATGCGTTTAGAAATAGATATGCCATTATGAAAACAATACATGTAAGNGGTAGATCAATACAAACTGTGCACAAGTTTCAAAACTTAGGTGAACTATCAGATAGATTAAAAGGTTTTTCTTACAGAGTGTTAAAAGAAGATTGTCTAGATTTACCTGAAAAAATATACATGAAACGACATGTGGCTCTAACTAAAGAACAAGAAAATTTATACGAACAGATGAGAAAGACGGCCATTGCAAACTTAAATGGTAAGGTCACCTCTACGGTTACTGTGTTAACACAGTTAATGAGATTACAACAAATAACTTGTGGTCACTTTGTTGCTGACGATGGCACCGTGCAAACTATAAAAAACAATAGGTTAGATGAACTTATGGATGTTTTAGAAGAGACAGAAAACAAAGCTATTATATGGGCATATTGGCAAAGAGATGTGCAAGATATAAAAGATGCTATTGAAAAAGAATATGGTCCGAGATCCGTGGTCGATTATTATGGGTTAACGCCACAAGATGAAAGACAAGATAANATACGTAGATTTCAAAATGATAATGAGTGTAGATTTTTNATAGGCACACCTTCTACTGGTGGTTATGGTATCACACTAACAGANGCAAATACTGTTATNTATTATTCTAATGGTTATGATTTAGAAAAAAGANTACAATCAGAAGATAGNGCACACCGTATNGGACAAAAGAAAAATGTAACNTATATNGATTTAATTGCAGANGANACTGTTGATGAAAANATAGTTANNTCTTTACGTAAAAAAATTAATATTGCATCTGAAGTNATGGGTGAAGAATTAAAGGAATGGATCTAATTTTTTATACCAAGCAGCCACAACATATCTAGTATTATTCTTAACAAGTGTGACACCGTGTTTGTAATATTGACCGTTAAAAAATATGGCTCTTCCTATTCTTGGTTTAAATATCGTTCCCTCTTCAAAATAAGTTTGCCCTCCATTGTAATCACTGTTTAAATATATTATTGATGCTAAAGTTGTTCTATCTTCAGCCATGTCTAAATGTGCGTCCATTTTTGAATTAATAGGCCATTTAACTATTTGAAACCAATCTATTTTAGAATTGTATTCTAATGCTACTTTATTTAATCTATTTTTTAAAAAAGATGCTTTTTTTTCAAATATATTTTGTTGTAAAGGAAACACATCGTTAAATTTTTCTGTATGATTTTCATTATCTTTATAAAGTTTAATAATAAAATTACACTCGTCTGAGGTTAAAAAATTATCAATAATTATTGTTCTCACACTAAATCTACAGCATTACCTATAATAGGTTTGTATCTAGTTTTACCATCTTCTCTGTACGCTCTTAATAATTGTTTACGTGGATTCTCAGCAACCCAGGAACAGTGGACCCACCCGCTGTTTGGTTCACCAGGAGTGTAAAACTCTAATATCATTTGATCCCAGTCTAGGTTATCTTTAATCCAGTCAAAGACCTCAGCGTTGCTCGTGCCCATTACTTCGAAGTCCGCCGCCTCCGCACGGGT
>FUFK010050456.1_pt1 | contig 18438 bp, 15 predicted proteins | sample 1021851 | NCBI WGS metagenome assembly FUFK01 (sample SAMEA51879418, study PRJEB19060) | metagenome
GTCATCGCTTACAATTGCAAACCGCCTGTTAAATTGTTCAACTCCGTCGTTGCCGAAAATTTTTGGCCCGAGCAACGCGGCCCAAAGGTTTGCGGCGTTTGATCCGGTCGGCGTAAGATCGAGATCTTCAAGATAGATTTTCGCGCCGGATCCGTTTTTTTCCGGGATAATTTTTGAATCCTTTGGTATCTCTGCATTGCCATCCGCCATTTCAGGAATTTGAATATCAACAGGAGATCCCGCAATCTTACAATCGCGTGCGAAACGGTGAAGAATCAAAGGCGACGTGACCCAGGCAAACGTCCCGTAGAGGCTTCGTACCGGAAGACACAGCAGGCGTTGGTCGGTAAATATTGCCGCTCCGGCATTAGCGGTTTGGCCGTCTTCTTCCCGGCCATCAACACGTTCGCCCGTTGCGGCGCCGAAAATGCGTTTCGGGTCGTTGCTGTCCGATTCAAATTCATCGCGTAGAGTTCCCTTGACGGTCGAGCCCGGAATGTACGGCAGATTTGTCGCTTTTTCCCTTGCAATTGGCAGATCGATTACGCCGACGCCCTGACCCGTGCCCGCCTGCACAGGCGTCAATGCATGGATAAATGTTACGCAAGATTCGTTCATTCCAATTTACCTCCTGAAATTTCCATGTTGTCCCTGCTTTGAATTGCCGGTATCCGCAAAATAGTCCAAAAACGCTTCCAAAACGTCGGTTTTACTTTTAAGGACATCCAGCATATTTTCTGTTATATTTCTCGCTTCGTCCGGCGACAGTTTTGCCCGTACTTCCTCACTGAAACCATCTTTACTGGTGAGCCGTAGTGGTTTTTCATGGGCGCGTGGGGTTTTTAGCAGAATTGCAATTGCGGCGGCGCCATTATGGCACGCAATTGGCCGGATAATAAGTGGACTTGCAAGCCGCTCAAATCCGCAACCATTTAGGGTAAAATCGTCAAGTCCTTTGATTTGCGGAAAATGAAAAATAATTGGTAGTCCGAAATCGGCACGCGGGAAGGCCTTGACTGATGGCTTTCCTCCCTTTAGTGCAAAATGTTTTATTGCTGCGGGTTCGGGCCATTGGCTCATGCCGTAATCCGAAAGATTACGTGTATTTTTGTCTTTTCGATACTGACGGAATCTCCGGTATTTTTCGATCGCCATTCCCCAGACGCTGATTGCATCATTCCCTTTCAACAGTTCAAACCGGCAGTCTTTATTGAGGAATGGAATTCCCTCCGGAACGCTGCGGTTATTCGGCAAACGTCCGGCGATAACTTCTTTGAGCTTGCCTTTATCTGGCAGCGACTGCTTCTTACCGTCAATTTCCAGCAATTGCAATGCACCGAAGCCGCGTCTGGTTCTGCCGCCGATGCCGCCGAATGTTTCCCAAGCCCACAACGCCGCTTGAACATCTGCCTCAAATTCATTCGGATAGGAGATTTCTAACGTGAATTCAACTCCTACTCGTACTTTTCTCAGAGGCACATTACCACCGGCCTTCAATTCCTCCGTTGTCGGCTGAAGCGCAAAGGCGGCGTAGGCGATTTCTAACCATTTATCATTCGGCTTTGGTCTCCTGTTCTCAATTCTGAAAATATCCACGCTTTGACCTTGGCTGGTGATTTTGACCGCGATTGAAACATTCGATTTCGCCGCTTTTTTACCGCCGCTGCCAAAAATGAAGTTTTCGCGTTCGTAAATGTCTTTAAGCGAGCCGGTAGCGCGCATTGCCCGCCACCAGAAACGGAGTTGTCCGCGGACGGAGGTTTCGCGGATTAATTTAGAGGGGTCGTTTTCGCGTGCAACGATACCGCCACCGAAAAGCGGTGTTATAACCTTGTATTTTCTTGTCTGGTGAATTCGTTCGTTTGTCGGTTTGATACTATCGGCTTTAATGCTCTCGCTTGCCTTTTCCAATTCTTTTGGTAGTTTGCGTTTCATTTACTGATTGCCTCCCCGATGGAAATTTCTTTGCCGTCCCAGGTGCCCAGTGCGGCCAGACCGAAGCCGTCGTGCCGGTCGTGTTTTTCATCGCTGACACAGCCAAACCAGTATTTATCGATCCAGCGGTTGATGCGCTCGTGGTCATCCTCGAAACGAAGGAAAAAGACACTGCCCGCAGGGCACAACCGGCGCGTCGGCCGTGGCTTCCCGAGTTGAAGGCTGAAACCCGAGACAACCCTGTAGCCCTTGACGGCGGCGGCTACGAGTATCGGCTTAGATCCTTTGGCATTTTCGGTTAACCATTTCGGCCGCCATCCGCGTTCGAAGAGAGCCGGCGTAAGCAATATCATCCTGCAGGCTTTGTTCTCGAGAATTGATTCGCGAATTTCCGGCGGACACGGCGGAAAAGAATTTTCCGGCGCACGCAGCCAAGCGGTAAGCCGCCGTTCGCTTCCGAAAGGCGCAAGTCCTTCATCGACGATCGCCTCATCGTCGCGCTGCAATGTATGAATAAGCATCCCATAGCGATTTCCGTCGCGGGAGCCGAAATCAAGCCCGAGCGTTTCAAAAAGCATCCGGTCAACTCCGGCTTTTGCTTTGCGGTCAATTTCGACATGTGTTCTGCGGTCTAACGCCGGTCCATTCGTGCCAAGCCTCTTTACGTTCACCTCGCGACTGTCAGACCCGGCAAGCCAGGCGAGGTAATCGCTCCAGTTCCAGAATCGCGGCGACCGTTTATGAGGTTTAGCGGCAGTGTGTTTCACCATGCCGCAAATGCCGGTCTCCGGCGCGTTGGTAAAATATCCGTCGGGGATAGCAATCGGCCGCAAGGGAATTATTTCTACCATGTTGGAAGCATTTGAGCCATCTGAACCGGTTCCTGCCACGATAACTGCGTCGGCCGGTGCCGGCGGAAGAATTTCGATTTCGCCTGAAATGGACATTCTGGCAAAAAGCGGACCCTTAACCCGAACGGCGGAAAGTGCGCGCTTTGCCAAAACATGTCCGCGTCCTCCGCTAAATTCGCCTGTATCACCGCCCGCCATGCTTAGCATAGTTCTCGCCCGTGCAACGCCGGTTGCCGTTGAAGGAAACGGGAAGTCAAGACTGCGCGCTGACGCTCCGCCGCCGCGGCCAAACTGGCGTCCGTCGCGTGCGATTATTGGTTCCAGCGGCTCGATAAACCAAAAGTCTTCTCTCATTTACTGTTTTTCCCTCCTTCTTCAATTTCTGCGCCGCATTTGGCAAACATTGCGGCTATAACGAGCTCGTCGGCCAGATCTAAAATTGTCTTTGCGGAAATCGTCGTGCCGTTGCCCGCCGGCATGATTGCTTCGATTAACTCCTTTTTCCGGTTCGATTCGGGTCCCTCTTTGTCTGTTGATATTTTTCTCGCCAGGATTCGGTGGGTTTCCAGGCCGAGTACCGCGGACATCTCCGGCAAAGGCACGCTTTCGCGGACCAGGTTGAGTCTGCCGCAGAGATCGCGGAGCTCATAGGCCGCCTGATGCGATAAGTTGCCGCTGCGTTCATATTCCATCAGTTTCTGCATTCGGTTGATAAATGGCCGGGCTTTGCCGCAGATCGTTCGCGGCGCGCCGCCGCGTTTGTCCAATGTAATTGCAATTGCGCCTTTGCCGGGGAAAGCTTTTGCAATGGCTTCGGCGCTGCGGGCCAACTCCAATGCGTCGGACAATGGCTCAATGTAATGCTTTACTACAATACCGATACTCATTGTCGGTAAATTTTCGTTTGGGAGAATTGCTTTAAGACTTTCAGAAAACACCTTCGAAAGTTCAGATGCGCATTTTAGCGTCGTATTCAGCGGCAAAAAGGCAAGAACATCATCACCGCCCGCGTAAACCAAACGCCCGCAGGCCCTCTCAACAATTCCTTTTGCTTGATTGGCAAATTCAGCGAGTTTACGCGAAAAATCCTGATGCTCGCGTTTAGATTTTATGGAAGCAAGGACTTTTCCCATATCGTCGCCATCGGCAAGTAAGATTGCATAGTAGGGGCTTGGCACATCAGGCTTTGCCGCCTCAAGAATTTCTTTTAGTTTCCTTGTGATGTTTTTAACGGCCTCTTGTTGCTTATCCGCATTTTTATCACCCGAATAGTATTCAGCGGCAATGTCATTTATTTCGGATTCAAAAAGGAAACGACCATCGAGGAAACTTTTGTCCCCGTGCCTTATTTCGAAAGATCTTTCTTCGGGGAAATATGTTTTAAGCACTTCAATGTATTCTTTGATGTAGGATAATTTACTTAAGAAAGGCAAAGCGGCGAAATGAGATGTTCCCGGAAAACTTTCCGAACCTCCATGTCTTAACTTGTAAAGGCGTTTTAGAAGTCCGGGTGCGCAGAGCTGTTCGCCGTGTTTTAAACCAAGTTTTCGTGCCAGATTAATATCCTTGTCGGTTAAATTAATGACAGCCTCTCTCTGACCGTCCAATGACGACTTGGGCTTGCTGCTGCCCCATGTTACCGGACCGAAATTTCTTAAAGATTTGCGGGCAGAAAGCAAATAATCAACCGTTTTTCTTGATTTGCCGTGTTGGCTTTCATCGTAAGGGACTGCGGCCAGGTAAATTTCAAGTATGTCCTCGATCTGCCTCTCTGCATCCCTAATATCCAGTGAATTTTCTGCCCATTTTTTAGGATTGCCGTTTTCGTAAATTATTTCTTCCCAAATCTTCTTCAGTTTCTGTCTTACTGCCTTTTCCGCTGCTTCTCCTGCCCTGTCAGGCGAATCTACAATTGCAAGCAGCTTATTCGGTAATGAATCATTACCTGAATTGCCATCCAGGACAGGGAATATGAGTTCGCCATTCATATTCGCAATTTCTTTTGCCGCCGCACCGGCCAGTTCGCTCAATAATTGCGAACCTGCTGCCAGGTCGCGGGTCTTTCTGGCTGCGGATATGAAATCCTGAACGGGCCCTATGGAAATTGCGAGCAGGTATGCCATTTATCAAACCTCCATCTTTTTTATCAATTCCGTATGTACACAAAAATCTCACCGGAACTGCGGTCTGGCAGGCTTGCCAAATCACGTACAAACTACCTGGGGAGACTCAAAGTGCATTTTTGATGTATTGTGTAATTGAATCGGCCAGGAATTAACCATTTGCCGATCTGACAAATAACTGATCTAACCGTGCCGGAAATCTGGTTACAAAGAACTGAAACTCAGAATTGGGCGCTGTATAAAAATCTAATGGGTTTTATATTTGCCGCGAATGTTACACTAAACCGGAAAATTGGCGCAAGAGGACAAATCCAAGTGAGCACGTCACCGTGTTTTCAAAATCTGTACTGACTTGTTATGAAAAAAATGATGAAAGCAATTGTGGTTCACGAATATGGAGAACCGGAGGTAATGCATCTGGAGGAAGTTGAAGTTCCGAGGCCCGGCCCGGGACAGGTTCTTGTACGCGTATATGCCGTCGGTGTCAATCCGGTAGATACTTATTTGCGGAGTGGACTTTACGCTTATGCGCCTAAATTGCCTTATACTCCGGGGAAAGATGCTGCCGGAGTTGTAGAAGATATCGGGCCTGGAGTCGGGCGCTTTAGTCCCGGTGACAGGGTTTATACTGCGGGTTCGATTTCCGGCACCTATGCGCAATACACATTATGCGACGAGCAGCAGCTTGGCCGTCTGCCGGAAAATGTAAGTTTTGAAGAAGGCGCGGGAATATGGACGCCATACGCAACAGCCTACCGGGCATTATTTCAGAAGGCCCGATGCCAAAGTGGCGAAACCGTACTCATTCACGGCGCTTCGGGTGGCGTAGGTATTGCCGCGATTCAGTGGTCTAAAAATGCGGCACTTCGTATCGCCGGAACCGCTGGTTCCCCGGAGGGCTTAAAGATAGTTGAAAGTGCCGGAGCCGATGCCGTCTTCGACCATTCGAATGAAGATCATTTCTCCGAAATAAGGGAATGGTCACAAGACGGCGTAGCGGTTATTATCGAAATGCTCGCAAATAAAAATCTTGAGCGCGACTTTGAATGTCTTGCAATGTTTGGTCGAATCGTAGTTGTCGGGAGCCGCGGAAGTCTGGATTTTTCGCCTCGTCAAATCATGACAAAAGATGCGGTGATTTACGGAATGTCTCTATTCAACGCAGCCGCGGATGATCTCAAGGAAATTCATCATGCAATATATGATGGATTGAGTGCCGGTTTTTTGAAGCCATACGTAGGGCGCCGCTTCGCCCTTGCCGATGCAGCTCAGGCGCACCACGAAATCATTGAGAACAAGGCTTTAGGCAAGATTGTGCTTAACGTCGAATGACTACAAAGTATCAAAATGGATCGGCGACAAAGTCGATTCCTCTTAAATCCTGTTCGACCGAAATGAAAATCGGGTTTTCGCGGAAATTATATTTCTTTGCCCGCACTGCAAATACATATGATTGTCCGCTTTCCAGATCCGGTATTCGATAAAAGCCGAATGTATTCGTTATTACATATCTCGGCTCGGTGAGGTTTCCACCGGTTACCTCAATCAGAGCGTTTTTAATCCCACGTCCGTCTGATGTTACCACACGTCCCTCAACTGTTGCCGGACCTGCAGATAGTGGCAGCAACAACAGCGATGCCGCCGACACAGAGCCGGTATCTGCCTGCCAGCAATCACGAAAACGCAAAATCCAAGTACCGTTGATCTGTGCTTGCGTCAGGCCGGCAAATGTCGAATTCATATTTGTAAATGGCGGGCCGGGATTGTCGTTGGCAAATGGTCCGGCTGCCTGTGTGCGGTAGGATCCCCCCGGCACATTTGCATTATTACCAACTCCGGCTGCCGCTGCCCAAAAGTTAGATGTTGCAGTATCCAAAAAAGAATATGTAGCACCTAGATTTGAATCATCGCCGGGATCGGTGTTTGAATTCGAACCTACAAAAGAAAACAAAAGATGTGCGGCACCGTTTGGAGCAATCAGCGTTACTTCGAGATCTCCTACATAAGTGTGTGTAGCAGTGAAACTTACCGAAACGGCACCAAAATTTCCCGTAAAGCCCGCGACATTAAACTGCACGTCACGCGGCGTTCCGCAAGATCTGCTGCCCGACGGGCCGTCAGGTATAGCACCGGTATTTGTTCCCGTATAGGTCGCCGCCATGAGCGCGACCGATGTCAGCAGAACAAATGAAACAACAAAAAAGGTTTTCAAAGCGATAGCAGATATAACAAGTAATTTCCGGTGAATCAATTGTAGTTCTCCGGACGTCCGCCGAGAAACGTTCGTAAACATAGTTCAGCAACTCTCCGATAAGATTTAGTCAAAAAGGGTCAGTTTAAAGTTGGGGATGGGAGGAAGTTGTTGGGAGTGACCCGATGGCCAATTAAAAGATAATTCAAATTGACCGAATATGTCAACAAAGTTTTTTATTGTTTAACATTATCGGTATATTTATATCGGACTCTAACCGGACATTGTTCTCCGGTCAGGATTGATTATTCCCCGAGCACCTCGAAAACCTGCAGAGCATAACGGACATTTCCAAAAGGAGCTGAAACCTGGACCCCTGCAATCAGATCCCGGACTTCCTGAAGCGATTCGCGGGCAATCGCAATTCCTTCTTCACGGGCGAATTCTTTTCCTTTTTCAGATGCAATCCGCATCCTTTCCATTATTTCAGGAGTTACATTCACTCCGGGCACTTCATTGTGCAGAAACTCTGCGTTACGGTAGCTGACAAGCGGCCAGATACCGGCAATAATCGGAATTCTTACGTGCTCAATTCTTTTCAGAAATGAACGCAATTGATCGGTATCAAAAACGGGCTGTGTAATTGCATATTCCGCACCGGCTTCAACCTTCCACTCAAACCGTCTTATTTCTTCTTCGAGGTTAATTGCACCGGGATTGACGCCTACGCCTATGGAAAAGGCTGTCGGCTTTCCAATCGGATTGTTTCCGATATCCAGCCCATGATTGAGCTTATTAACCATGTTGGTGAGACCAATCGAGTCAATATCGAAAACTGCGGTGGCGTCGGGATACGGCCCCATTTTTGGCGGATCGCCTGTGATAAGCAAAAGGTTTCGTATGCCCAGAGCGGCCGCGCCGAGCAGGTCAGACATCATTCCGAGTAGATTCCTGTCGCGGCAACAGTAGTGCAATACGGCCTCGATACCGACTTCTTTTTCCACCAATACGGCAGTTGCCTGCGCGGACATTCTCGTTTGTGCACGCGGCCCGTCGGGAATATTTACGGCATCTACTCCGGCTTCCTTTAGCAGCCTGATTGAATCCAGCGTTTGAGCGGCGTCGCATCCTTTTGGCGGCAGCACTTCGACGGAAGTTACAAATTCACCCAGGGCAATCTTCCGGGACCAGCGTGATCTATCAACAGGGTCAATTACACTGACATCAGGGGGTTTGATTTCAGAAAGACGGATAACCTCATGCCGATCAGTCGTTTTCTGACGACGCGGCGAGATGGAACGCACCGAATCGGAAATCAATTTGATATGTGCAGGTGTCGTCCCGCAGCATCCGCCGACAAATCTTGCCCCAGCCTGGACGAAGCGCTTTGCGAATTTGGCCATATATTCAGGCGAGCCCATATAAAACTGACGACCCTGAACATCGCGGGGCAGCCCTGCATTAGGTTGGGCCGAAAGCGGCCTTGAAGTTACCGAACGCATCTTTTCAAGCGCGGTCAGAATATGATTGGGACCCATTCCGCAGTTGAGCCCGATTACGTCTGCCCCAAGTTCATCCAGGCGTGCCGTAAACACTTCCGGTGATGTGCCGAATGTGGTGTTGCCATCCATTTGGATCGTCATTTGAGCAATTACCGGAAAATCGCCGAGTTCGCGGACGGCACGAAGCGCCTGCTCTATGACCGGAAGTTCGGAAAACGTTTCCAGTATAAAAAGATCTACTCCGCCCTCGAGCAATGCCTCCGCCTGTTCCTTGAACAAATCCTTTGCCTCGTCAAACGAAGTCGGGCCGAATGGCTCTATCCTGATTCCGAGCGGTCCGATGGCGCCGGCAACAAGCACTTCATCACCGGCTGCCTCGCGGGCAAGTCGTGCAGCGGCAATGTTTATATCACGCAGTTTTTCTTCCAGACCGTATTGGCGTAATTTATGACGTGTTGCACCAAAAGAATTGGTTTCAATTATGTCTGCACCGGCTTTTACATATTCATCATGTACTTCACGGACCAGATCCGGAGCAGAAAGATTCAGTTCATCATAACTTCGGTTAATATAAACACCTTTATCATAAAGCCGCGTACCTACAGCGCCGTCAAAGACAAAAACGGCGTCCGATTCGAGCAATTCCCTGAACTTTCTCATTTTATTAACACAAACCTTCTTGCAGATTATGTAGCCAATCCGCAAAAAACCGCATAAAGAAAAAATCTCGCCAAACAGCGAGATTCCGGTCTGACTTCAAGAATTTGGCTGTTTAGCAGTTTATTTAACGTGGTCGCAAGTCGCAATAACTCACCACGGGTAATAAATGAATAATGAGCCGCCGGGCCGTAAGTGTCAAGTGCAAAAGCAAGGCTATTTCTTTTGACAAAAAGGGCAGAAATATGTCGTCCGGCCGCCCTGACGCAATGATTTAATTTTTGCACGGCAATTGTGGCAAGCCTGGCCTTCCCGCGCATAGACCAACCATTCTGCCCGATTGGTTTCACTATAGTTTTGTGTCACGGGGCGAAGCGAAAAGAAATCTCTTCCCGGAAGTTCTGAAATGGCGGCACTTACGGTTTCTAAAATTGCCTGATACAAGCGTCGACTGCGGACGGGTCCAATCGAAGATGTTTTGGTAGCCGGATGAATGCCTGCGCGAAATAATGCTTCTGCCGCATATATATTGCCAAGCCCGCAGACTTTTGTCTGGTCGAGAAGAAATTCCTTGATCGGCCTCTGCGAACGGCGCAGCAAGAAGCGAAAATCATCAAGGTGGAATGTTTCCTGAAATGGCTCGGGAGCAAGCGACGCCAGCTCGTAAATTGCAGATATATCATTTCCTCGGGATAAAATCATCCGACCGAAATGTCTCTGATCAGAAAATACAAGGAGTTGCTTTCCTTGCAGTTCAAAAAGTGCGTGAGTATGTTTCGGCAGTTCTTCATCGGCCGCCAGAAGGGAAAATTTCCCGGTCATTCTCAAATGAACTGCAAGAATTTGTTTACCTGAAAGTTTAAAAATCAGGAATTTTCCACGTCGAAGAACGGTGGTTATGGTTTTGCCGCTTAATTTTTCGGAAAATTCATGCGGCGAAACCTTAGGAGCGAGCCCCGGGCGCAGCAGCTCTGCTCTAATAATCCGTTTGCCTGCAATATTTAATTCAAGTTGGCGGCGAATGAATTCAACTTCAGGAAGTTCCGGCATCGTAAAATCGTTAAACCAAGTGCTTAAATTACCGAATAATCAGGAATTACGGCACGATCACCGAGAACGGAACCTGCTCCTATTTCAGAATTACGGCCGATATGTGCTCCCGAACCTACAATTGCTCCTTTTATGGCAGCGGCAGTGGCAATGCGGGCATATTGCCAAATAACTGAATTCTCGATAATTGCCTTTTCCTCGATTTGGACGCCGGGCCCGATTATGGATTGGATAATCTTTGCTCCCGGTTTTATAACGCAGCCCTCTCCGATCAATGACACATCGTCCACAAAAGCCTTCGTCGCAACATCTGATGAAGCAATGCGATGGCCGTTAAGGTTTCCGACCTTACCTTTGATAATGTCCAGGTTCGCTGCCAAATAATTTCCATGTGTGCCAATATCCCGCCAGTAATTGTCTGTCATCGTATAAGCAAAGAATTTTTTCCCGGCGGCTAATAGCGCAGGGAATATTTGGTACTCAAAAGAGGCATTTTCTCCAACAGGAATCTCTTCGGCTACGCTTGGCTCCAATACGTAAATGCCTGCATTGATTGTATTTGAATCATCGGCAGATTCGCCGGGCTGTGGTTTTTCACGGAATTCCAGAACCCGATTATCATTGTCGGTTAACACAAGCCCGTATTTGGATGCATCTTCAACTGTAGCAAGTGCGATAGTAGCTTCTGCTTCTTTCTCGCGATGAAGCGACAAAAGTGATGAGATGTCCAGATTTGTCAGAATGTCTCCGTTAAGTACGATCATTTGCTCAGGTTCCGGCCCTGCAGCAAACCGATAGGCTCCGGCCGTTCCCATCGGGGAAGGTTCGGTTACGTAAGAAATCCTTACGCCAAGGTCCCGGCCATCACCGATGATGTCTTCTATGCGATTTGGCTGGTAGCCGAGCGAAAGCGTAATGTCTTTGATACCGGCCTTTGCCAGGATTTCAATTTGGTAGAGCAGGAATGGACGATTTGCAATTGGAACGATTGGTTTTGGTGTATAAACGGTCAGCGGCCGCAGCCGTGTTCCTTTACCACCGGCAAGGATTAAAGCTTTCATAAATGCGTTTATATTTTAACCTAAATTTCAAAGCGGACGAATTGCCACGAAAACAAAATTTTCGACAGTTAATGTTAAACATTTCTCAACAATGTATAAAAAGAATTGACAGAAATTAAATCAATATGCTAGTTTCAATAATGCAGGTTGACTGAATTTTCCCACCTGTAAGTGTCTTTTCATTACGTCCTCCGGAATATCTTTCGGCAACCTGTTTCTGCTTGGCTTCGATTTAAATCGCGATGGTTTTCGATAAAACAAAGGCAATGCGAAATGCCGAGCGTTTCCTCGCACAAGGCAAGATTCGTCTGGCAATAACCGAATATAAACAAGTCGTAGAAAATGATCCGCGTGATTTCGTAACGCTGAATCTTCTTGGCGATTTGTACACAAAGGTTTCGGAAACTACATTGGCAGTAAAATGCTACATGGCAGTTGCCGAATACTATGCCAAGCAGGGGTTTGACCAGAAGGCTATCGCCGTTTACAACAAAATTGCGAAGATTCAACCCAATTCGCCTACCGTTACGGAACGTCTGGCCGAGCTTTACAGATCTAAAGGTGCATACGCCGAGGCCAAATCCCATTACGTTATTCTTGCCGAAAGCTATCAGGCCAAAGGAAGAATCACGGAAGCACTCGCAATCTGGAAACAGATTGCACTGCTCGATGTCAATAATACAGAGGTATATGAGTCAATTGCAGAAGCCTATCTGAAAGAAGGTCAGGATAGCGAGGCAGCAGATGCATTTTCGGAAGCAGGCCTTCGTTTTGCCAAAAAAGGAATGCACGAGCGTGCCCTTGAGGCCTTTCACCGTTCGTTGGAAATTGATCCGTTGGGTCAAAAAGCCCTGCTGGGATGCGTAGAAGAATCATTCTTTCTTGGCAGACAGGTCGAAGTTATTAAGCGGCTGGAGAATCTGCACTCCAAATATCCGGCAAACCGCGACCTTGTTTATCTGCTGATTGACTGTTATTTATCTGCCGGAGAATCAGAACGGGCAGAGAAAACGGTAATAAAACTTGTTGAGCAGGAGCCGGCAAACTATCCCAAATTCCTGGATGTTGCCAGGCATTACATTGAAAAGTCAGACATGGACGGAGCGTCCAGAGTACTTTCAATGGCATCCGAGCATCTTCTTGCCGGCGGACAGGCTCTGGAGTTTGCTGAAATCGTAAGAAAAATTCTTGCTTATGATCCGGAAAATCTGGAAGCGGTAAGGCTGCTTGTTCGTTTTGTAACATGGCAGCGGGACGAAAATGCTCTTAAGGATGCTCTCAGGCAGCTTGCGGATCTCGGCAGAAAGTTCGGCTGTGTCGAGGATGAGCGTTACGCGCTTTCACAGCTTGCATTATTGATGCCCCATGAATCAGCTTTTGCCGAACGCCTCAGAGAAATCAATTCCGCAGGCGGTTTCGAAGATATAGAGCCGACAGCAAACGGACTTTTCGACCAACGCTTTTACAAAAACGGACACTCGTCGGTGGCGGCGGTATTGGATACGCAATCAAATGCTGCTCCTGTTTCTGCTGCGATCATTGCCGATTCATTGGCGCAGATTTCGGAATCCGATGTTTCTCTTGACACAGGCCGGCTTGACGAAAATACAGGTTCGGAAGCTGCAAATGATTTTCAGGAGCCTGAATTATTCGAATTATCGGAAATTGACGAATCGCCTGAGGCAAGACTGCGTCGGGAGTGTGACAGCATAAAGTTCTATATCGAAAGCGGTTATGCCGAATTGGCGGCAAAGGCTATAGAGGAGCTTCGCGCCGAATTTGGCGAAACCGACGAAATTCGTGAGCTTCGCTCGCTATTGGGCGGTGCCGGCGCGCTCTCTAATGCCGAAGATAGCAATACCAATGCGAATTCGGGTGTTTTCAATTTAGATGAATTTCGCAGTGAACTTGGTCTGGTTGATGACGAACCTGAAGCAAATGATTCGGATTTTGACACGCAGTATCAAACGGCAATTGCATATCAGGAAATGGGTCTCCTGGAACAGGCAATAGCCGGTTTCCAGGAAGCGGCCTCAAAAGTTCGCCCGGATGACGGCACGCGGCGGTTTTTCCATTGCGCAAATCTTCTCGGACATTGTTTTATGCAGAACGGGATGCCGAAACTAGCCACCCGATGGTATCAAAGGGCACTTGAAACACCGAATCTTGGTACCGAAGAAAAGCTGGCACTTTGGTATGAGCTGGGAGTCGCAGCCGAGGCGGACAATGACTTTGAGGCAGCTAACAGATATTTCGAGCAAGTTTATGCCGAGGATGTAGATTTCCGCGATGTAGGCGACAGGTTGAAAAATCTTATTGCCGCCAGGTAATTGTGCATATAGAACCTGATTCAGGTTAGTTATATTATAATGACGCTATGGTTGAACGCCTGACCGTCATTTTCTTTATCGCATTGTGTCTTTTGCTTGGTGTTTATCTGATTTTAGCGCCATGGGATCTATTGTTCGGCAATTGGTCGGAAAATTATCTTCTCGCTGTTGTTACCGATAATTCCGGGCTCGATATCATCCGAAGGACGGTAGTCTCCAATTGGTTTCGGGGAGCTGTTACAGGACTCGGTGTAGTCAATCTGCTGATTGCTTTTTGGGAAGCTGCGCATTTTGAACAGAGCGTAGCGATGCTGCGCGGCGGGACATCAAATGATAAACGGCAGTAAATGCGTTCGCATGTTGATAACGCCCGGGGATTGCCGCGACGAGAATCTGGCAGCGGATTCGGAGCGATTGGAGTCGCTGGCGGTCAATGCCGCAAATGAAGGGATCGATTTTTTTCAATTAAGAGAAAAAAGACTCTCCGGCAGATCACTGTTTTCAATAACGAAACGACTTGTATCAGCTACCGGCGGCCGAATTGCAATTATTGTTAATGGCCGGTTCGACGTTGCCCTTGCGGCCGGAGCGGCCGGCGTCCACCTTCCCGGAGATTCTTTGCCTGCTGATGTTGTGCGTGGACTGGTTCCCAAGGGTTTTATCCTTGGTGTCAGCGCACATACTCTTTCCGATATTGATGCCGCGAATTCGGCAAGCGCAGATTACGTTTTGTTTGGACCCGTATTTTCGACGCCTGGTAAAGGCGTTCCTTTGGGCATAGAAGTTCTTCGTAGTGCAGTTAAGCGTTCGGAAAGCGTTCCCGTAATCGCCGTCGGCGGTATTAACGCCGAAACGGCAAATGATGTACTCGGGGCCGGAGCGGCCGGTTTTGCCGCCATTCGTTATTTTCTGGAAACCGTCAAGTGCTGAATATGCAGAAAGTTGTAATGTCAATTGCAGGATTGGACCCATCGGGCGGCGCAGGTATTCTTGCTGATGTGAGGGCGATTTCGGCATTCGGCTGTTTCCCGGCGGGATGCGTAACTTCTATTACCTTTCAGAACACGACCGGTGTATTCGGTGCCGAGAATGTAACGGCTGAAATTTTACGTCGTCAGATATTACCGATTTTGCAAGATTATGAAGTTGCCGCTGTTAAGACCGGAATGCTGCCGACGGCCGACACGATTTGCGTAACCGCAGAATTGCTCAAGGATGCAGGTATCCCGGCTCTGGTAGTTGATCCTGTCGTGAGATCCACTTCCGGCTTTGATCTTATAGACGATACTGCTCTTCGTGTGCTGATCGCCAATCTTTTTCCGATTGCCACATTAGTAACCCCAAACATACAGGAAGCCGAACGGATTACCGGCATTGCGATTGAATCGCGGGATGACATTGCACTGGCGGCGGAGATATTTCGCGGCCTGGGGGCACAAAATGTTTTGATAAAAGGAGGACATCTGAGATTGGAAAATTCAGGTGAACCAAAGCGGCACTATCGCGAGGCGGTAGATTTTCTATACGTTGGTGATGAATTATTTGAATTCAGGGGTGAATACCACGAAACCAATGCGACACATGGCACCGGATGTGTGCTTTCATCCGCGATTGCTGCCAATCTTGCAATCGGTTTGTCATTGACAGGCGCCGTAGAGACGGCAAAGCGGTTTGTAAATGATGGTATTCGTAATGCCCCGATGCTTGGTAAAGGTTTTTCGCCAATAGCCATTAGGCCTATTTCGCAATCGGAACAAAAACGGGAGATTGATACGTAACACCAAAGACAACACCGGTCCGTGGGCTGTTGCGCGTCAGGCCGAAAAGCGCCGCAGTATCGAAACGAAGGCCGGAGGCTTTGATTTGCGTGCCGAAACGAAATTGACCAATGCTTTCGGTGCCGATCGGTGCAGTGCCTTTTCTGGTATTTAAGCGGCCATTGACTTCGCTTACCAGATGAATCCGTTTATTCAGACGAAAGTTTCCCGCCAGGCCATACAACAGCACGTCGTTTTGCGTAAATGAGGCCAGAGGTGCGGAGAGTATTCCCAGCCCTATGTTACCGTAAATATTCGCGAGCGGTGCCCGGCCGGCTTTTTTCCCAAACTTTTTCTGAAGAAGAAGCTTGGAGAAAATATTGATTTGATTTGTGCCAATGCCTCTTGACTGGTCAGTATTAGGCATTTGGAATCCGAATTTGAATCCTACGGCAGGCAGCGATTTCGTTTCGTTAGCAAGTTTAACCTTTGCCGAAACAGTAAAATCGTCGAAGTCATTAGTAGAATTACCCGTTATCCGTAACGGAATGGACGACGGCCCTTGGGAATTGATTGCGAGAAAGTTTTGGATAGTGCCTTCGACCTGGATTTCAACATTAGAAGCAAAGCCGGTACGCAGGCGGATATCTCCGACCCGCGTCATGTCGCCGCGAAGGCCTGAGAGTGGAAATTTGGCATTCTGGATAAAATCCACACCGACCGAAAGCTCGATCGTGCCTTGCGGTGTAATGTCAACGTCGTCGGTAATCAAAGGCCTTTGCTGCGCGGCGGCCGGATTTGCAGCACAAATCATTGCCAGCAAAGGAAAAAAAATATATGCGGCGAAACGTTTCACAAGTGAAATTCTGGCATCAAACCGAAAAAATGTAAACAACCGCAACTGCCGTTTTGGACAATCTGCTTCAAACTTGGCAAAATTGCATTCGGGAAAGATTTGGCTTTCTTTCCCGGAAGAAAACGAAATGTCGGATTCAGGCAGGAGATTGGTTGCCCGTCGGTTTTTTATAGGTGGTCTGGTTCAGGGCGTGGGCTTCCGTTATTTCACCCAAAGATCTGCTGCAAAGCATCAGGTAAAGGGTTACGTGAGGAATCTGCCGGACGGGAGAGTGGAAATTTTTGCCCAGGGTGAGGAGAGGGCGGTAAACTCTTTTCGTGACGACATTGCTGCCGGTCCGGCATTTGCCAAAGTCGAGGAAATCGAGGAAATCGTGCTGGACCCTGATCCGGGATTTACTGATTTTCGAATTGAAAAGTAGTGATTGCCAAACGAATTGGATAATATTGATTTATGGAGAATCTTAAAAAACTTATTAGAGAGGTGCCCGATTTTCCCAAGCCGGGCATAAATTTTTACGATATTACAACACTTCTGAAAGATGCGGCAGGTTTTGAAGAAACAATTGATCAGATGACGGAAACATGCCGCGGCATGAATATCGATACTGTCATCGGCATAGAGTCCCGCGGTTTTATTTTTGGTGCCCCGCTGGCGTATCAGCTCGGCGTGGGTTTTGTGCCGGTCAGAAAGCCGAAGAAACTTCCGGCAGAGAAAGTTTCGGTTTCTTATGATCTGGAGTACGGGCAGGATACTCTCGAGATGCATCGCGACGCAGTCGGCGAAGGTCATAAAGTGTTGATTGTAGATGACTTACTGGCCACCGGTGGGACGGCAAAAGCCGTCGTGGAATTGGTAGAGGGCGTTGGCGGCAAAGTAGCGGGACTGTTGTTTGCCGTAGAACTCACCTTTCTCGGCGGCAGAGAAAAACTAGCGGGTTATAACGTCAAATCTTTGGTCCGGTATTCGTCATAACCGGCTTCAGCAGCAAAAGCTCGTTATCTGTCTGCCAAAACAACCTTAAATGTGCTCCCGTAGCTCAGTAGGATAGAGCGTTCGCCTCCTAAGCGAAAGGTCGCTGGTTCGAATCCAGCCGGGAGCAATTCCCTTAGAAATTCATGCTTTAAGGGTATTTTTTCGATGATTTGTAATTTTCTGGAAACGGGTTTCTAATGAAACTTTGTATTATTTGAACGGAAGTAATTTGTGACCAGGCACAGTGGCAGACAAAAATGCCAACTGTTTTGCATCGGGCTGACCTTTCGATTTCTCAGGATAAGTCTTTGAGAACCGCGTTCTACCGGCGCGGTTTTTTCATTTTTTACTGATTTTTTGTTTTATCCGGCTTCAATCCCGCGTATTTTAGCATCTTCAGATCAGCCGTCGATGCGGGCTTTTGCGCTTTCGTCTTCCGTATGTGTTAAATTTGCTTCGATGCGTAAAGTGCTCACCGCTGCCGAGATGCGGGAAGTTGACCGCCTGACGATTCAGCAAACCGGCATTTCATCGACTGTTCTGATGGAGACGGCGGCGAATGCCGTTGTGCGCGAAATCCTCCGGTTGTTCAATCAAAACATCTCCGGCAAACGGTTTGCCATTCTTTGCGGCAAAGGGAATAACGGAGGTGACGGACTGGCAGTAGCCCGACTTCTTTACCTTCTTGGCGGGCAATGTCGGGTTTTCCTGCTTTTTCCTCCGGACGAATTTTCTCCTGACGCTCGTGCTAACTATCACATTCTGCACAATTTAACGGCTGAAGATTCCCCTTTTGGCGGCAGGATTGGTATTGAAAGGCTTTCGGTTAACAACAATCCGGCCGATATTTTCGAATCTGCGGATTGTATCATTGACGCAATCTTTGGCACCGGACTTACAAAACCGATTTCCGGTTTTGCGGCTTCACTCGCCGAAAGGGAAAGAGAAATCTTTAAACGCAACCGGCGCCCTGCGGTTTTGTCGATTGATGTACCTTCAGGACTTTCTACAGAGCGTACGGAGTCAGCCGACGAGGCCTTTATCGCTGACCTGACGGTTACTTTTACCTCTCCCAAGCCGGAAAATGTCATTGCTCCTTTCTATCGTAACAACGGGAAACTTGTGATTGCTGATATCGGCTCACCGAATA
>FUFK010071469.1_pt1 | contig 18435 bp, 2 predicted proteins | sample 1021851 | NCBI WGS metagenome assembly FUFK01 (sample SAMEA51879418, study PRJEB19060) | metagenome
TCCGGTCCCGTCGCCGTCGGTGTCGGTGTCCTCGGACGCGTCCAATGGGAATGCGTCCGCGGCGCCGTCGCCCTGGTCGGTGTCGTTCGTGCCATCGCCGTCGTCATCGAGATCGGCATTGTTGCCGATACCATCGCCGTCTGTGTCCACGGTCTCGGTACCGTCGAGAGGGAAGGCGTCATCGAGGTCCGCGACGCCGTCGGCGTCATCATCGGTGTCCTCGTTGTTGCCCACGCCGTCGCCGTCTGTGTCCAGCGTCTCGTTCTCGTCCGTTGCGTTCCAGTCAGCGTTGTCTCCCACACCGTCACCGTCTGTATCGGTGATCTCGGTGGGGTCGTTGTCGAATTCATCCGTGGAGTCGTTCGTGCCATCGCCGTCACAGTCAACCAGTAGCGAGCAGCCGTCCTCCTCGTCCGTGTCATTAACCATATCGTCATCAGCGTCGATGTCAGCGTTGTCGCCGGTCCCGTCGCCGTCGGTGTCGGTGTCCTCGGATGCGTCATCGGGGAACGCGTCCCCGTTGTCTCCGGTCCCGTCGCCGTCGGTGTCGGTGTCCTCGGATGCGTCCAATGGGAACGCGTCGTCGGTGTCGTTGGTGCCGTCACCATCGTCATCCACGTCGGCGTTGTTGCCGATCCCGTCGCCATCGGTGTCCGTGTCCTCCGAGTCATCGAAGGGGAAGGCGTCCGAGTCGTCTGCGACGGAGTCGTTGTCGTCGTCTGAGTCGACCCCATCGTGCAGGCCGTCTCCGTCGAAGTCGACGTCGTAGTCGACTCCTGTGATCGCGATGTCGGCCAGTGNGGCGCTCGCGAAGACGGTGTCCGTCCCTGCGATCGTATGGGATATGGTCGCAGTCGTGTTGACCGCGTCATCATCAGTATCCGCAATGGCCACGTACACGTACTGGGGAGTGTCCCAGTTCAGCTTCGTGAACTTGATGTACGAAGGGTCGACAGTCACTACAGAGTTGTCGGAAGAGGGCGTGATGACAAGAGTGCCATCAGGGGCCTCGTCCAAGGACACTTCGTACCAAATCGAGCTGCCCTCGTCTAGGGTCAGGCTGGTGGCGTCAGTCGAAATGGACGCCCCCATTGCCCTGGCTTCATCTCGTAGTTCTACTGCCGCAGGGGCCATTGGGACGATAGCTGCCGCTATCATCATGGCCACCATAAGCAGTGTTCTTNNTNTNTGTGTTGCTTTTTCCATNTTATCAGTCCTCCTCTCCATCTTCCTCGTCGTCAGATGGCTCGTCGTCCTCCTCGAAGTCGAAGTCCTCGAACTCCTCAGTGTAGTCCTCGGCCTCGTCCTCTGTTCCCTGGCCAGCGTTTCTGTTCAGCTGTAGCAGGCCGTATCCAGCGGCACCGATTGCCACTGCGATCCCCGCGTAAGGCGCGGGATCGAACATCACGTTGTCGATCAGGGTGACAGGGTTTGCGTTGTCCCCCAGCTCGTCCTCGTTGGCGTCGAACCACTCAGCGCTGTCGCGTGGGAATCTGTCCTCGTCTCCCTCTGCGCACTCTACGTACNCGAGCTGCGAAGGCGTNCCGATGCCGGTGTTCACGCAAGATGGGTCTGGGAAGCCGTCNTTGTCGTCGTCTGGGTCNATTGCGTCGCACAGTCCGTCGTTGTCTAGGTCGACGGGCGTCTCGGCGGCCGAGTCCTTGTCACCCGAGCCGCCTGCGTTGGCGCAAGCGACCTCCTGGGCGTCCAGCCATCCGTCTCCGTCGTCGTCATTGTCTGTGTTGTCGCCGATTCCGTCTCCGTCTGAGTCTCTTGTCTCGAACGGGTTGTTCGGGAACGCGTCATCCANGTCGATCANNCCNTCGTTGTCGTCGTCGCCGTCNGTCAGGTCGCACTCTCCGTCNCCGTCGTTGTCCGCTGGGACGTCCATGGTGTCCTTAGGTTCTGTCAGGCAGGATGCCTCTTCGATGTCGGTCCAACCGTCATTGTCGTCGTCTTCGTCCACCGCATCGCCGTCACCGTCACCGTCGTAGTCGCTGACCTCGGTCTGGTCCAGTGGGAAGGCGTCCAGCTCGTCAAGCACACCGTCGTTGTCGTCGTCTGTGTCGACCGCATCGCAGATGTAGTCGCCGTCGTTGTCCGCTGGGACGCTCGTGTGGTCTAGTGGGTCGGTTCCGCAGGCTTCCTCCTCGGCGTCTGTCCAGTCGTTGTTACCTGGGGCCTCTGCGCTTCCGGAGATCTGGCCGTCGTCGTCTATGTCGGCGTTGTTCCCGACACCATCGCCGTCGGTGTCTATCCACTCGGTNCCGTCCAGTGGGAAGGCGTCNGTGTTGTCTGGGCAGTTGCTGGCTATTCCGCCNGGCTGTCCCGTGAAGTAGTTNACTCCCTCNACGTNNGAGGGCGTGTTCAGGCTCGAGTTCTGGGCGGCCATCCATGCGCTCTGGTCGCANGAGTCCCACCATCCGTCGTTGTCGTCGTCCATGTCCCTGTTGTCGCCCTGACCGTCGCCGTCGCTGTCGGACCACTCTGTGTAGTCCAGCGGCCACAGGTCCTCGGTGTCGTTGACGCCGTCGTTGTCGTCGTCCACGTCCAGTGCGTCGCACTGGTCGTCGCCGTCGTTGTCGGTTGGCATCTCCATTGCTAGCAGTGGGTCGCTTCCGCAGTCGATCTCGTACAGGTCCTCGTATCCATCGCCGTCGTCGTCCGTGTCCTCTGTGAGNTTCGTTGGGGTCTCTGGCAGGCAAAGGGTGTTGTTCGATGCGTCCAGCAGGCCCGTGTCGATGGAGTCTGGCATCCCGTCCCTGTCTGTGTCGGTGTCCGCGCACTCGTCGAAGTCGAAGGCGTCAGTCTCGTCGTCCGTGCCGTCGTTGTCGCCGTCTGAGTCCAGGTATGTGCTGGCGGAGCTGTGCTCCAGGTCGGAGTCTGCGGTGATGTCGCACAGTCCGTCGCCGTCGTAGTCGCTGGGCGTGACGTTCTCCTGCATGTGTGCCATGCTTGCGGCGCCTAGGCAGATCTGCTCCGCGATGTTGGACCATCCGTCGCCATCGACGTCCGGGTCCGCCTCATCGGCTATTCCGTCGCCGTCTAGGTCGGAGGAGCCGTTCTCGTCGAGAGGCATCTCGTCGAGGTCGTTGCCTATTCCGTCTCCGTCGATGTCCTCGTCCAGCGCGTCGCACTCCCCGTCACCATCGGTGTCTGTTGGGGTGCTGTTAGCGTCGTTGGGATCAGTGCCGCAGTCGATCTCCAGCTGGTCTAGCCAGCCGTCTCCGTCCGCGTCGAGGGTGTAGAAGGTCACGTTGACCGTGTAGTTGGTCCCCGTGGTGTCGTAGTTGCCCCAGTTCCTCACTCCGATGCCCATCCATGAGTCGGTCGGCGAAGCGACCGTGGTGGTGTTGAAGCTCTGGCCCCCGGCGGTGTATGCCGACATTCCGATCTGGTTCCAAGACGTGTCGTAGACGTCTAGGATCATCCAGACGTCGGGTACGTCGTAGCCTTGGTTCAGCTCGATGTTGACCCCGTGGTTCGCAGGCACGTCGAAGGTGAACCTGTCTGTGGAGTCTAGTGCGGCCATGTTCCAGCCATCGAACGATAGGGTGTTGTTCGTGGCGTTCACGTAGTCGTTGACGTGTATAGCCGTCGCAGGCCCTGGGCCTGCGTCCATTCCCGAGTTAGCGTCGTTCTGGGAGCCTCCTTCCAGGTCCGAGAGGGGCAGGAAGGTTATGTTCATCTCGTACATGTGGTCGGGCGCAGAGGTGCAGCAGGTCCTGATGTAGATGTAAACCCATCCAGGGGTGTCAGCCACGGCATTGGTCGCGTCCCATCCGTTGGCCGCGCAAGCGGGGTTCGGGAATGTGGAATCGCAACCCGAGGCGTTGTGCATGGTCCCAACAGGCCATAGCCCGGAGTTCTGCTCGATCTGGTCCATGCCGTACCCTGTGTTCTGGGCGACGAAGAAGGCGCCGTTGTTAGGGAATGCGCAGGGCATGTGTTGGTTCTGGCACATCAGCATGTAGACCGCGTGGTAGGTTGACGGGTCGCCCTCGCCCTCCAGGTCCATGTCNTACTCGATGTTGACGTAGTGTCCTTCCGGGACAGCTATGCTGTACATGTCGTAGGCATCCCATGTNTAGGAGACCCANCCGGTGCAGACCCCTCCTGCCCAGTATTCCCTGACCGACCCGTTCTCGTCATACGGGTTCAGATCGGCCTGGGTGCTCTCGTTGGTGAAGGTGTGTCCGCTCCATGCGCCGGGGTANACTAGGTCANCAGCGTCTCCGCCTGGNACTGATCCNGCCATTCCGCAGTCGTCCTGGTTGCCGCCTGGTTCGAGCCCGGGCGTGGCTAGGGTGATTGTTACCTCGTAGTCACCGGACCCTTTGTCCGTCCAGACTCTGATGAAGATGTCCTGGTTTGCGTCGTCGTACTGGGCCCAAGCGCACTCGGGATTGTCGGTGTACGACGAGGCAATCTGGGACATCCAGCCGTACGTTGGGTTGACGTAATAGAGGTTCAGATCGACGTCGTTCTGCACTGGGAACTCCACGCAGACCTCGAAAGCGTAGTTCTCTGGCAAGTAGATCCTGTAGTAGTCGTAGGTGTCAAGGCTGTCGTGGCCCCACCCGGTGAACGTCTGGTTCACCGTGGTCAGGTTCGCTGACGTGGTGCTGTCGGATCCTGCGTCGAGGCATCCCCCTATTGGGGCGAGTCCTGCATCGTTCTGGCAGGCCATTTGCCATGGCTCCGTAGTAGCGTTGTACATCGAGAACCTCACTGTGTAGTTGCTCTCGTAGTCCTCTGTCATTTCGGCTAGTGTCAGCCTGAAGTAGAGGGTGGTGTCGACTCCGAGGTTGTTGGCGTAAAAGTTGGACTCGTTTGTAGCGACTGCCTGCGGGTGGAACCCGTACGAGGAGCTCACGATGGAGAAGAACCCGTACGTGTTGGGCGTGTACATGGCGAAACTTATGTCGCCCTCTATCTCGATCGTGTCGTTGAAGTTGGAGTCGATTCCCTCTGGCCACTCGAGCGTGGCATAGAGTCCGTCGCCTGCTGGGACGGTGATCTCGTACCAGTCAGTCTCGTCGTATCCAGCGCACATCATGCCCTGGAAGACGCCGTTTCCGTCGGAGTCAGCCAGGCCAGTGACGTTGATAGGCGTGTCATCAGGACTGAATTGGCCATCTGGGGCGTCTTCCCCGCTACCGGTGAAGACCCCTTCTCCGGGAGCCTTGCCGTCGTCCTGGAAGAAGCATGGTGGCGGTGCCCCCGGCTCCGTCTGGTACTCCAGGATGTATCCTGAGGATGGCCCGCTGTAGTGTATGACTTCTGCGAAGAACATCGTCTCCTCTCCGAGCTGCCCGATGTCGATGAACTCGGGCTGGTCGAACCACGAGTAGTCGAACATTCCGGACAGGGTCTCGGTAGCTGCGTCGTAGTCTGAGTACAGCTGCAGGTCCAGGTCTGCGCTGTTGTCCCAGTGTAGCGTGATGTTGGCCTTGTAGTTCTCAGGCAGCCAGACAGCGTAGATGTCTGATGTGTCTGTGGAGTCAACGTGACCGGACGCCATATCTTCGTACACGAAGTCGTCCACAGTTACCAGGCCGCTGAAGTTGCCCAGANNAATTCCTACNGTTAGTCCCATTCCACCATCACCGAATGTGTCTGACTTCTCGACGGTGTATTCTCCTGCATCGGAGTAGGTGGCCATCCATCCCGTGAAGTAGTCTGCTGGGTAGAAGAAGTCCGATGTGCCATCAGGCTTGATTACCTCTACTGAGGTCTCTGGTGTGCACCAGACGTCGCAGTAGGTCGATACTAGATCGGCCGACTGCCCGGATGATAGCTCGAAGGTTCCTGACTGGAAGCTCCATGAGGATGGCTCGTCAGGCATGTCGAGTAGTATGTTGTACTGGGGAGAAGTTACGTCTCCCCTCTGACCTCCGTCTCCGGTCCACACCGTTATGTTCAGGGTGTAGTCCATGGAGACTCCGGACTGGAAGCAGTAGTAGCACCAAACGAAGATGACCGCGGGGTCGCCAACCAGGTCTATGGGCGGGTCTGCTCCGTACCATCCTCCGTAGTTACCGCCTTCTTTCTCTCCGTCGGTACCCATTAGCAGGTTTCCTGTGGTGGAGTAGTAGTTGTACCCCCAGTCACAGGCGAAGTAGTTCACCATGCACCCGTCACCTGGGCCCAGAGCGAGCATGAAAGCGTAGTTGTGCCAGAAGGAGGCACCTGTGTGGTTCCATACGACCTCTGCCGTGAAACCGTACCCGACGGGCAGATCGATGATGTAGCCGTCGGCGTTGTCGGCACTACTGGACGAGTAGCCAGTGGCGTTGTACTCGTCTCCGTAGTACGATATCGTCTCCTCACCGGTCCATGAGAAGTCGTCTGTCAGGTTGATGTAGGTATCAGCCGAGTTACCGGCATCCACACCCCTGCAGGCGTCGTTCCCCTGGCAGTTGGCGAGGGTCTCGCTTCGCTCACCGGCTCTATCGAGCTCTGCTGGGGCATCTAGGGCCCCTAGCATCGGTAGGCAAACCGAGACAATCATTAGCAGTGTCAGATTTACTGATCTTGTTGCATTTTCATTCATAGGCGTCACTTAGTGACTATCACGACTTGTATCAAATATAAACATCTCTCAGTATGCTCATCCTGATAATTTTTCACTAATCCGGAAAAATATACGCATAAAATAGCATTTTTAGGAGGTTTTTTTCATATAAAGTAAATAAAGTATATTTTTTTTTCCTGATTGTGTAAATTCAATGAAAAGATGATTTGTCGATATTTCAGTAAAAAAAACACACAAGGTGCAAAAAGTACACCAATTGTTACTGGTACTCCCATTCGTCGTAGTTTCCGCCCTCCTCTTCGGCTTCCTCGTCCCAACCCAGGTCTTTGTCGAGTTTTTCCTTCAGCTTGCTTCTCCCGAAGAGGAATGCGAGTGTGCCGGAAAGCATCGCTGCCACCGATCCGATTGCCATTATCGATACGCCGGGGTTCAGCTTCATCTTGTCCATGATCGTGAGGGGGTGAGAATTGTCCCCTAGCCCGTCGGAGTTCCTGTCCTCCCATTCCAGGCCATCGAATGGGAAGGCGTCCTGGAGATCAGTCCACCCGTCGTTGTCGTCATCTGGGTCTATCAGGTCGCATACACCGTCCTCGTCGAAGTCCGATGGCTCTTCTGTGGCGGAGATCGGGGATGTCTGGCAGACAACCTCGGTGGAATCGGCCCATCCGTCGCCATCGTCATCGGTGTCTGAGCCGTCTCCGATGCCATCTCCATCCGTGTCCTTGGTCTCTGTTGGGTCCTTCGGGAAGGCGTCATCGAAGTCCAGAACTAGGTCGTTGTCGTCATCATCGTCTAGGTTGTCGCAAATCCTGTCTCCGTCGAAGTCGGCTGGGACGGAGAGCCGGTCACGGGGGTCGGTTCCGCATATGCTGAGTTCGTCGTCGTCGCTCCAACCGTCACCGTCGTCATCGGGATCGGAGTTGGAGCCCAGTCCATCGGCATCGAGGTACGCAGTGGAGGCCCCAGCACCGCATCTGCGTGTGCGGGCGTCACGGGATTGGGCTCCACCACTGCCATCCCAGGCATCAAACAGGAGGATGTCGTTCACGACGCCTGCCAGATTATGTCCTGCTTCTGTTCCGTAGGATGCGGATCCAGCGTAGATGTCAGCAATCATCCAAACGGTGTTGTTGGATACGGTGTACGCAAACGGTTCATAATGTGGTGAAGATGAATCCTTGGCAGCAAAATACAGCGTGTCACCAATGGCTTTGCTCAGAAGTTTTGAGGATCCTGAGTATCCGAATTGTTGAGAGAAAGAATGTGAAACTTCCCAGACGGTTTGATTACTGGCATTGAAAACATGTAATTTCCATGCAGAACCTGTGTTTGCTCGGAAGAAAATCAACTCCCCACTCAGCTCATTTAACCAATTGCCGGAGTTACTTGAACCGGTCCCTGGATTGATATCGGCCACTTGCCATGCCGTATTGTTCGTGGTGTTGTATGCCCAAAATTCGTTCCCAAGACCTGCCCCGAAAGCGGAAAAGTAGAGCACGTCATCAATTGCATAGGCCATATATTGGCCGACACCGGTAAGTGAACTGTTGACTTGCCAAACCGTGTTATTTACTGGATTGAAGGCGTAAAGACGCTTGTTTTGGTTGGCATCGAAGTATATGATGTCATTCACGACCAGTTCGAAATTCACACCTGGATTGTTTTGCGTAGCAACCTGCCAGGTTGAACCATTACCTGATGTGGTGTCGATGAAATATGGTGCGAGATGAACCAGTGAGTTGTTGGTGATGGTGTTGTTCTCAGGGATGTATTCGAATAATCCAGGAGCAGCATCGATAATGGTTATTGTCACAGTTGTTGAGGATGAGCCGCCGGTGTTGTTTGCCCAGATCGTGTAGGTAATTGGTGAGATTTGTAAGACCGTTGGTGTGCCCCATATTGTGCCGTTGTTAGAGCCAAAGTTGAGGCCATTTGGTACGTCTGGTTCAATTTCCCAACTTGTGACTGCGCCGCCGCCCGGCGATACGGTGTTAGGCGTCATGGCTTGGTTGAGGGTCAAATCCATATCAACTGGACTGTAGGTAAAAGTTCCTGGTACGACATCGTTTACTGTCATCGTTATGGTTGTCGAAGCGGAACCGCCTGAATTATTAGCCCAAATCGTATAAGTTGTAGTAGGGGTAATTGCGGTGGGAATGCCCCAAATATATCCGTCATTTGCATCTATTGACAAGCCAGCGGGTAAATCACTTGCTTCCCAACTTGTTGCTTCGCCGCCCGTAGCGGTGGCATGAATTGTGGAGATTGTCTGGTCTTTGGTGAAAATATAGGAGGCGGATGGGTAACTGATTGAAGGAGGTACATCATTTACTGCAAGAGTAATTGTTGTCGTGGTTGTTCCGCCACTATTTATCGCGGTAATTGTGTAAACTGTGGAGGCAGAAAGTACAGTTGGTGTTCCAGAAATTTCACCGGATACTTCATCAATACTTAGTCCGTCAGGCAAGTCTGGACTAATTGAGTACCCGAACATTCCGTCATCTGAAAGAGTGATGATTTTCAGAGCCGGAGTGGTAAAATCAGAATATAAAATATGAATATTATCATCGGTGTCAAGTGCAATACTAGAGAAAAGTCCAACACCTCCCTCAGTGTCTAAATTAGTAAATACCCACGAACCTGAGGTATTTGTGGCATAGCGAAGCGCTGAATTGCCATTATCATAGTAAGTAACGTGCAAATGGTCTTGTGAATCAATTACCATTGATGATTGCTGACCGACATTTCCAGCAGATTCGAGAGCCGAGTTACTCCACGAACTAGAAGAAGAACAAGTACTGGAGCAAGTTGAATGCCTAATCCCTAAAGCATCTACATCACGATGAACAATGTGGATTGTACCAGTAGAATCCATGGCAATTGATGGTTGGCCTCCTGTTGTACCGGATGCTCCACCGGTATTGTCGACCACAGTGATGACCCACGCTCCTGATTGGTCAGTAGCATACATTAGACCTTCAATTCCACGATCGTAAAAGGCAATGTGAATATTATCTGAAGAATCTATCATTAATTCTGATTGTTTTCCAGTGTCTCCTGTTGCGTATAAGGTTGAAAGGNCCCATGAGGATGCGGATGAACAGGTACTTACACAGGAAGCGTATTTTAAATCTAGACTGATTAAATCATAATATGAAATATGTATTTTATCACTCGAATCAATGCCAATAGAAGTTTCAAATCCAACATCAGCAGTATTATCAATAACGGTTACCACCCAAGAGCCACTTTGATCAGTAGCATATTTCAAAGCGTTAATTGAGTCCCCATAATACGAAATATGTACTTTATCATTGGAATCGATTGCGATATCAGCGAAGTGACCTACTGTTAGAGTAGTATCTACAAGAGTGTCGGCCCACAGGCCTGATTTATCTGTTGCGTAGTATAAGTCATTGGCTTTCTTATAGGCCACGTGTCGGTAACCTTGTGAGTCGATGGCAATTGAATTTTGTTGTTGCGTCGTTGGATTGTCAATAATACGTATTGGTATTGCTCCACCGACGTTGTTTAGTGTTGCTGTTGGTGACATTGCAGAATTTATCGTTAAATCAAATACGTTAGGCGTATATGATATGCTTGGGGCTGAGTCTATCACGGTAATATTGACATAATCTACTGAAGAACCGCCGCTATTTGTTGCAGTAATAGTATACATGGTGGTTTGACGAAGTTCGGTTGGTGTACCAGAAATCACACCATTTGAGTTATCGAAATTTAGACCATTAGATAGGCTAGGAGAAATCCACCAAGTGATGACTGGTCCACCTGAATTTGACGGTGAAGCAGAAAGACTTGAAGTGCCATTGGTTAACTCGAATTGGTCTGTAAGATAAAATATTGCAGGCACTACATCATTGATGGTAATATTGACATAAGTAATTGAGGTTCCACCAGAATTTGTTGCTGTGATGGTATATTCCGTTCTTGTTTGTAATGTGTTAGGAGTGCCGGTAATTTCTCCTGTTGATGAATCAAAATTAAGCCCATTAGAGAATGATGGGCTTATTGCCCACGAATCTGCTGCACCACCATTATTGGTTGGCGAAACGGCACCCATTGCAGTGCCTTTGGTAAGAGTGAGGTCGTTTTGAGTATAGGTTATATCTGGAGCTTCTATTTGGAACTCTAAATAAATGATAGTAGAAACAGAATTGCCACTGATATTTGCATAGACTGTATGAGTGGTATTGCTGTAAACAGATGCTGGAGTGCCACTAATTGTTCCATTACGCCAATTCATATGTAAGCCATCAGGCAAAGCTGGACTAATTTGCCATGNCGTATGTTGCTTGACTCCTTTACCCGAACCTGAAGCTGTTGCATACTCTAATTCTTGATTAATGGCTACATCGCTGTGAGAAATGTGAATATCATCGTTCGAATCTATGGATATTGAATTAAATGTTCCTCCATCTGTAGATAGTGTTGATTTATCCCAACTACCACTGGAGTTAGTCACATATTCTAAGATGTAATTATCGGCGAAATTAGATTTGCTGTAAACGATGTGTAAATCGCCGTTAGAGTCAGCTGCTATGCTGGTATAGTATACATGTTGATTAGTTTGAACTCCTGACACCGACCATGAACCAGAATTGCCAGAGGCTATTTTTAGGTCATTATTTCCATCATCTTTGATAAAAGAAATATGCACTACATCATTATAGTCTACAGTAATTGATGAGTATTTGCCTTGATTCAAGGTTATTGCAACTTCTTCTCTTATCCATGAGCCTCCTTCATTAGTTGCATAAATTAAATCGTTGCCGGTTTCTCTGAAATATGATACATGTGCTTTGTCATTTGAATCAATGGCGATGGCAGGGTCATAGACATTTTTGGTTACGTCTGAAATCATAGTTGAAGACCAACTTCCACCTTGATTAGTTGTGTAATTTATTGTATGGATGGTATTCGCTGAGTTCTTGGTTGAGTATACAATGTGTATATTACCTAGTGAATCGATAGTCAAGTCTGTACCAGCAATCCATCCCTTATCCGAATTACTATCGCTACCCAATGTGGAATGGAGATCAATAACACTCCAAGTGCCACTGGAATTTGTAGCGTAACGTAAGACATCATTTGTCATATCTAAGTAAATGATGTGTACTACGCCATTCGAATCAATTCCTACACTTGGATACTTCAAATCGGTTACTGAATTTTGAATGACAGATGTAGTCCAACTACCATCGTAGTAATAGGCCAGTTTCATGTCNTCTGAAATTGCTTCATAGCCAACAATGGCCATTGCACCATCGGGGCCTTGAGCGATATCGTTCCCTTTAGTAAATGAGCCATCAATAACTTGAGAAGAACTGGCAGAAACTCCTGAAGTCCACGCCGGACTACTAGTGTCACCGTTGATAGTATGAGTGAAAGTAATTGGATTAATAGCTGAATTTGGTACATCTGATATTCCATCAACACTAGAGGTTAGTGTGGCAAATANTTGCACCTCNATNGTTAGTGTTGCAGTATCAGTGCCNCCNGAATTNGTCGCAGTTACGGTATATGCTTGAGATGCGGACTCGCCGGTTGGCGTTCCAGATAATTCCCCTGTTNCTGTATCAAAATTTAGCCCGGCTGGTTCAGCAGGAGAAATGCTCCAAGAGGTTGCAGTACCGCCGCTATTGGACGGGGTAATCGGAGTCATTGCCTCACCTACAATCAAATCAAAAGTAGTTGTTGAGTAAGATATACTCGGTAAGGCATCAACGACTGAAATTGAGATTGTTGTTGAATCTGTACCACCAGTATTGGTTGCAGTAATTGTGTAAGTTGCCGGCGTGGTTTGCAAAGTAGTAGGTGTTCCGGTAAGTTCTCCGGTTGAAGTATCAAAAGTAAGACCTGTTGGTTCGGTTGGAGAGATAGTCCAAGAGGTCGCCGCGCCTCCGGTATTTGTTGGGGTAATCGCTGAGATGGCAATATCCTTGGTAAAAGTGAATGGAGAGTCCGAGTAGGAGATTGTTGGGGTTTGAGCAAGCACATTTAGGTAGAATTCTCCGGTATACGATAGGCCTGTAGAGGAAGTTGCGGTAATAGTATGGGTCGTGTTGACTTGTGGTATGTTTGGCGCNCCTGAAATCGTACATGTCCCGTCTTCCACGTTAAGACCAGTTGGCAAAGAAGGTGAGAAAGTACACGTTGCGCCAGACAATGCTGAGCGTGTTGATGAAGCTGAAATATAACCCTGAACAGTTTGATGGTAAAGGTTGCCACCGTTGACAGTGTTACGATTTGCTATGTGTATATCGTCGTTAGCATCTACTGTGATTGCGGTATCCAAACCGGTTCTCTCAGTTGGATGAACATATATTCCTTCTATGAGCCATGAACCAGTGGCATCGGTAGCATACCATAAATCATCAAACGCAGCACCATTCATTTCGTATGAGATATGTGCCGAACCTTGAGAATCATAAGCAAGGGAATTATATCTTCCGACACTGCCTGAAGAGTGAACTACTTCGGTAGACCAAGAAGAACCGTCATACACTTTGTATTCTAAATCATCAGTGTGGGCATTAAGATATGATATTCCTGGCTCATCAGTAATTGGAGATACCGCAATATCCAAAGCCATTCCGCCTGCATTGGATATGTTTTTTAGATTTGAACCAACCCATGAACCTGACGTATCAGTAGCATAATGCAAGTAATCTGAAGTGGCATCGTACATGGCGACATGTATGTGGTCGCTTGAATCAATAGCAATTGAGTTCCACTCAACATTAACCCCTGTGATAATTGGCGAGAATGACCAAGATGTAGCACTCAAACAATTATTCAAACATGTCGCATGGGTTAATTGCCCACCACTCTCGCGGTATGAGATGTGCGGGTTATCATTGGAGTCAATAGCAATTGAGGTATATCTCCCTCCACTACTATCTATGGTCTCCTTTGACCAAGAATTAGAACCTGAAGCCTTGTATGCATACTTCAAGTCATTGCCCTCATTTCTGTGGTAAGACACGTGAAGACCATCGGATGAATCAATCGCAATGCTACAATATTGGCCTACTCGCATATCTGAATCAATGGTTGTGGTAACCCACGAGCCAGATTCATTGGTGGTATATCTTAGGTCCTCCTTCGAGCCTGCACGATACGAAACTATGTGCACTTTGTTGTTAGTATCGGTGACTATGCTATTGTAATAACCAGATTGGCCAGCAGTATATGCCGCACTCGAACTGTTTTGCACACTCGATGACCAACCGGTCCAATTGAAAGTGATTGGAGTAATGGTGTCGTCTTGTGTTATCTCAACGCCAGCAACACTTGGCTCAACTTGCCACATCGACATCAACTGAACAGTTGTAGTAGCAGATTGAGTAGTTGTGTTGGCATAAATTGTNTAATCTNTGGCNGNGAATCCTTCTGTAGGAGTTCCCCAAATAGTTCCATTATTAGCGCCAAACGACAATCCAGAAGGTAGGTCTGGATGGATTTCATAGGTTTCTGTATTGGCAAGACTACGGAATTTTCCAACCTTTCTTTGATTATTATCATCGTTGAGATAAGTGAGGAATAAGTCCCCATTTGTATTGAGTTCCATTTCAACGCCATGGCCAACATTTGATGAATCGCCATCAAGAATTTGACTTATCCATGGACCTTTAGCATTTGAAGTATAATTCAAAGTATCACCGTTGGCATTATGATAAGCGATATGAGCTTTGTCGTTATCATCTAGTCGCATTACTAAACCTGAGTGTGCATTTGCACCTTGATCTACAACAGTTGTGACAAATCCTGATCCTGCAGCATTGGTGGAGTAAAGCACCTTTGAGCCACCATTATTGGAATATGCAATATGGACATAGCCATTTGAATCGATAGCTATTGATGTGTCTCCGTTAGTTGACTGGGAGACGTCGACATTTTGCTTAACCCATGTATTTGAGCCTTCATTGACTGCATGCCTCAAATTATTGGTATCTCCTCGCTTGTAAGATACATGGACTGCTGAATTTAGTTCATCATAAACAATCGAATTATACCTGCCGGTATTACCTGATGTGTCAATTGCTCCTTTATTTATCCATGAACCACCTGGGGCTTTCTTACTCCACAGTAAATCTTGGCCTTCTGGCGGACCTTGGAAATAAGCCATATACAATGTGTCATCTTCAGCGATGTCCATTGAAATATAACTTCCTACTTGAGGAAGAGTGACAATATTAGATTTAGTCCACGTTGAATCTCCAGATATTGAGCCGTCAGAAGAAATGGCCCTTGTTGCATATTTAATATTCATATTATTCACTTGATGATAAACAATATGTATGACATCGTTAGAATCAATGGCGATATTGCACTCTGTACCAACATTTGCAGTNTTGGTNATATGNACTGNCTCCCATGCCCAAGAGCCTGTCACATCTGTCAGGTAGTATAAATTTCCAGTACCAGAACTTGTCCGGAAACAAATGTGTGAGTTACCATTTCTATCAATTGCAATATCTGAATCTTTGTGAACATTATTTGAGCCATAATCAAATGGTTGCGATGATGAATTAGTAACGTAGGAAGTTGTCGCTGTAATAGTAATTGGAGTCATTGGAGTTGTTGCCGACAACTGAGCACTGGTAGCGCTTGGCGCAATAGTGATGTAATAGCATGAACCATCTTCAAATTCTGCATTGCTATCATAATTCAGCGCACCTTCATCAGTACAGCCAACTGTTGGATTAGATAATGCAGTATAGGTCCAAGTNGTTCCTGCTGTCCATGGACTTGAATCGTCTGCATCATAAGCACCTGCACCAAGAACATGTAGTTGTGAACCCCACTTTGGCCTGAAATCTCTGTTGTCAGCATCGACCAAGAAATCACTGACCTGCCAGTTTTGAGGAACTCCGCTGGTTATGACTGGAACTGGTGACAATTGATTACTGGTCGCACCATTGCCTAATTTCCCATCAACACCAAATCCCCAACATGCCATTGTTGCATCATCAAGAATTGCACAAGAGTGCCCTGTACCGACAATTAATGCTTGAGCTGTACGGCCTACTCCCAAACTATCGGTTGTGGTTGGAGTAAATACGTCGCTAGTTGTTCCAGTACCTGTTGGTATTCCAGAGCCCCAACATCTAACCGTACCATCATCAATTAATGCACAGCCATGGCCTCCGCCTTGAACAACTTGTTTGGCATATCTATCTGCACCGAGTGATGCAGTAAATGTTGGTGTAGTTTGTTGTACACTATTTCCTGTACCTAAGCGACCATTACTGCCTTGGCCCCAACACATTATTCTTCCATCATTGATTACTGCGCATGTCTGCGCCCAGCCACCATCGATATCTACGGCATACAATCCTGTGCCGAAGGAACTGATTTGAGTTGGCGTGGTTATTGGTGAGCCGGATGTGCCAAGTCCAAGTTGACCATTTTGATTTCTGCCCCAGCATTTTACTGAGCCATCTTCAATTAATGCGCAAGTATAAGTCCAACCAGCCGTCATAGCAATCGCTTTAGAGGCGCCAGTAAAACCTGACGATGAAACAGGATTATGAGCCTCTGTTGTTGTTCCATCTCCCAATTGGCCATAAACGTTGGACCCCCAGCATTTTACATTTCCATCGTCGAGAACTACGCATGAATGATGCCCTCCAGCAACAATATCAACTGCTTTAACGCCAACGCCTAATGATAACGTAGGTGTTGGAACATATCTAGAAATTTGGGTACCATCTCCCAACTGTCCTTGGTTGTTATGCCCCCAACAACTAACTGTTCCATCATTTAGAATTGCACAAGAATGATGACCCCCTGTTGCTACTTTAACAGGGTAAAGGCCTGTTCCAAATGAGGTTATTTCAACTGGTAAGGAAGAAAAGACTCCATTGCCATGAAGACCATTTCCTAGATTGCCATAGGCGTTATCCCCCCAACAATACAGGGATTGGGCGTTTGAAATAATACAGTTAGAATTTCCATATCCAGATGCTATTGATTGCCTGTAGGCTTCGGTATATCCGTTCCAATTGTTCCAATGTGTGCCATTTGGCAGAGGGTATGCATGGACGTCATCCGAGCGATGATCAGCCACGGAATCGACAGCGTTTCGATGGAGTGTTGAATTCTTATTGTTGATTCCGTCATCGGTCAAGAAAATGATGTCGTTCTTACCATCTGTAGAATTGAAAACTGTATTGTTGTGAATATCATGGTAGTCACCTTTTACCATCAGCCCACCAGCAGCATTCCAAATCACATTGTGATGCATGGTTCCGTTCATTCCTTCACCCACTTCGTTAATTGGTGCATCAAAGCGAGCCCCATACTTGATTACATCGTGAATCCAATTATAGGCTATTTCAGCACCAGGGGCCTCGCCTTGCATTACTTGCACAACTGCACCATCAGTTTGCAAATAACCAACATTCCACACTTCATTATAGAATACTTTAGGAGCATCTCCAATTGATAAAACAGAAGATGCGCCGGTCATGTGAACTGTATTATTGGTGAAATACATATCACGGCCACCTTCGTAAATTGTAGTCATCAAACCTTTTTGATCCGCTGCAGACCAATCGATTGCATGGAAATATGAATTATTGATTGTATTGTTATTTGATTGACCGCCTGAACCATGGAATTCAATTGCGCCACCATCAGTATTAGTGATTGATATCTGGTCAACAAAAGAGTTAGTGCATCGATAAAACCGTGTCATCCAACGGTCATCTTCTGATTCCCCGGCAATGTTAAGTCCACGCTTAGAAGTACTTGGAGATTCNAAGGTTGAATTAGTAAAACTACAACCATCACAATTATTAAAATTGACAGTCGTACCAAAGAAGTCTATACCTTGTATAGTTACACCATCTGAATTATCAACACTAATTGCAAATGGTTGAACCTTGACTCGCAAATTTAGATTGTTAGCATCTTGGCCAGAAGGTGTTTTGTAATGCAACTCGTTGTTAGAATTATCAAACCACCATTCTCCATCAACATCGATTAATTCGCGCTTACCCTCCAAAAAGTAAGCATGATGTTTACTCTTCCAAGAAACACCATTACCATCGTAGGAGAATGTTCCGTTGGCAGCATTCCAGCCGGTTATTTCGCGGCTATTGGTGCGAAATGAGCCAAGATTTAGAATCGCAATAGCGCCAACTGGATCTAAACCTGTTGCGTTAATTGTTTCATTGAGCCCGTCATGAACACCTGCTTCAGGTCCAGAATCTGTTAGCCAACCAATTGTGTAAGCATTATTGGAATTGGTCAAGGTCCCTTCCGCCCAATATGAGCGATTGAATACTGTTTCATCTGAAAATTGTGCATTAGGCCAGCGAGCAGGAACCTGCTCATCATGATTGAAGAATAATTGCCAACCCGGCTCACTCAAGGTAACTGTTTGAATTCCGGACCCATCAGCCGCACTCCAAGTTGCTTCCATATCATCTGAGATACTTTTAGTTCCATCAAATACAACATTTGCGCCATCTGCAGCACGAATAAGTAAATCATCGAGATTGTCAACAGTAACATTGTCATGATAATTACCGGATTGAAGAATAATCTCATCGCCNGANATNGCNGCTGAAACCGCTTCACTCAAACTATTTTTTGGACAATTAACAGTTCCAGACCAAGCCGCTGAACCATTGANTGNATCNACNNAAATCGGNGTACCNGCAGTTCTGGTAATCGTATCACAGCCACTGTTTAGCCCAAACACGGTATTGTCTGAAAGCTCACTTTGAGACTCGTATTTGGAGACGATTTCATTGATTCCAGCAGACCAAGTCATAGAAACCATGAGGAATACAATGAACAGGGAAGTGTTGATTTTCTGCGACGATTTTACCGACATCGTAACGCCTCCCCTTTAGGGGAGGCGG
>FUFK010075892.1_pt1 | contig 18433 bp, 28 predicted proteins | sample 1021851 | NCBI WGS metagenome assembly FUFK01 (sample SAMEA51879418, study PRJEB19060) | metagenome
GATGGTGCCCTTAATGGAGCGACAACAGACGAGAGGAGTGCGGACAATGAAAGCGGGCAAGGATATGACCGAAGACAGGTTATTAAGGGGCCTTTACTGGTACCGGGAGCTCTGGGCTGAGCAGTGCGCGAACTTTGCTAACTTCGCATTCAGGCTTGCCGAGTTGCGCAGTGCTGGGCTCGTAAAGATGCCGAGGCACCTGCGAGATGCACTCGACGAAATAGGGTCCACACTACCGCTTAACCCTTCGGGCTGGACCCCTGAACACAAGGCGCGAATTTTAGCGGCCGAGCTTGCGCCACAGCATGAGCCAGGACCTCCCGGACCGGTTCTGACAGATTACCTCATGCAGTTAGATGTCCTTGCCGAATTGTATGCAGAAATCAGACAAGCCTTACGAGAGGTAAGGCGAAAAAGACGAGAGGAGTGCGGACAATGACTAAGGCAGAATTACAGACCATGCTCGACATGGTAAACCGGCAACTTTTTACGGCCATCAAGGACAAGAATCCAGACATGGCACACCCTGAGAAGCGCGCATCAATTGAGCTTTGTTGGGCATATGGTTGCGTTCGAATCGTGCGCTCATCATCGCAGGACCCCTTGATGCCACGGGGTACAAAGCGCGAAGCCTACAACCATCTAAGGGCTATGTCTAAAGCTCTTGATATTGCAGCAGGATACTAGGGGGGAACAATGCGTATTTACTACAATGACACGAGGCGACACATCAGCGGCATTATCGAGCGGAGCTCATGCACTGCACTTGAGGCCCTGGCTGATGCGTTCCCGTATGACTGGGATGACTTCAAATCATTTTACGGGCCAGAGTTCGCAGATGACAACGGACGCGAATATCAAACCCATGACGAGCTCGACGAGTGGGTGAACGACGTTCATTTTTATAGCTTCACCTGCCACCTGTCAGACGGTTTGGTGCAGACCGACATCATTGAGGGGGGGAAGTAATGAGAGCCGTACTTATTCTGATTCTGATTCTGCTAACGGGTTCCGCTCTGGCGGACCCTAAGCCACAAGTGAAACTGACCAAGTCTCTGATATGCCACGGCATCGACTCGCCCTGGTGGGACAAAATCAAGAGCCCGGTCGCGACATTCAAGACGGTGAAGGATTGCCTTGATTCCATCGAGGGCGCACGGGAACCGAAGCGGAAAAAGAAGAAAGTAAAAGGGGGTGCCAAGTGAACGAGTTTCAAGAACCAGCCATCCGAAGGACCACGGGTTGGTCAACAAAATGGGAGCGCCGCGAGTGGGTAATTGATGAGCTTTTTACGCTTGTTGATAGCCTTATATGCATTTTTACCATGGGCCATTTTATCGGGAGCTTGTCCTGGAATCGAAGGTTCCAAGGCAATGAACGGGGTGCATCATGAGCACTTGCGAACAGCTAACCATCGAGGTCCGCGAATATTACACAGGGGAGGCCGAAGCCGTCACCTTTATGACAAGCCAGTACTATTTACCCGAGGCAATGGAGAACGCATACCATATTCTTGAGCGATACGGGACGCGCACGGTTATGAGAGAAAGCCGCGACATAGGCGACGGGTTCAAGCAGATGGTGGTCTTTTTTGATACGGGGGATGTGTCATGAACAAAGCAAACAATACCAGAGCAGACGAAATGAGCACGCGGATTCTGGTATCTCCAAACTCAAAAAACCCGAAGACCGGCGACATTCCCCAGATAATGATAGGCGGGTCAAAGGCTGAGGGCCTCGCATCATGCAAGGGTTGCCCGATGCTATCTAAAAAGATGGGCGGCAAGGGTGAGAAAACAAAGTGCTACCACTGGGGAGGCTCTTCACAAATGGGCCATATCGCCATGGCCAAAGCCAATGACAAAGACCCTGACAAATTGCGCGAAGACTTGAGCTACCAACTTTCAAGCCCGAAGGTATCCAGGCAAGCGCAATACGTGAGGCTCGCCGTAGGTGGGGACCCGTCCGCGTTAGGTCGGGAACGGGTCGAGGAAATCACCGAGACCGTCAAAGCTCACAATTTCAAGGGCGCGCTGGGGTACACGCACTTTTACCAGGGCAAAGGTTCAGACCTTAAAGGGTTGGTCATGGCTTCGGTCGAGTCTCTCGAAGATGCAGACCGCGCCGTCGATGGTGGCTGGCGCGCCGCCGTGGTCCTTGATGCCGTGCATCCTGACTTAACCGTATCAAGAGCCAAGCGCTTTGAAGGTGCGCCACTGTGGACGGGGCAAGACTTCACAACCCCGAAGGGACGACGGGTCACTGTGTGCCCATCTCAAACGGGTGCAACGGTTAAGGATGCCAGGGGAAACCAGCGACCCATTGATTGCAATACATGCGGAATGTGTGACGCCACGCAAAACAAGGGCGGCGACATTATCGGATTCTTGAAGCATTGAAAGGTGGGACGAAATGATTAATCACACAAGAACGCGGCATCAAGTCAGGGCTGTCTCATGGAAAGAGGTTTCATACGGATTCAGCCATACATTCATCATCAAATACGAGGACGGCACCGACGAAGAGGTGCAATGGATTGACGGCAAAACCAAGACAGAGGGGGTTGATATCACCTTTGACCATCCTGGGGGTGTGAGATGATCACGTTTCGTCGAGGTGACAGAGTTTGGGCCCCATGGAGCGCCAAAACCAGAGGTACGGTCATCTATACCGAGCCGTCAATAACTGGAAACACCTTGGTCTTTGTCCGATTCGATAGACCATGCGGACCAGGGCCAGACTCCCAAGGCTTTTTCGCCAGCCAAGATCTTCGACGTGTCGAGTTCTACGAAATCGGCGGGGCAACCGATGACGACCACAGGGTAATGGCTGAACGATACAGACAACTACTTGTTCGACTCAGGCAGGCAGAGGGTGAGCGAGACGAAGCCATCGAAAAGCTGCGGCGTGCGGTGCGAGTACTGACAGGGGTTGATGATGAATAACCCAGAACCATATTTTGGGGATGACATATTCGAGACGAATTCACGGTGGAGAACCAACGACCAGCCCAAAGGTGGCGCAGTTTTTGTGCTTTCTGAATCTGGCAACATGTACACCCTGTGCCACCTCGCAGGAACAAACCGATTCAGAATAATAATCAGCTCTTCAGTCGAGGATATATATGGCGAAGATGGTTGCAACGAATGGCTCGATAACAACCCGCCCGTTGAAATTTCGGGCATATTCACAAGTCGGCATCTCGGGGTCGCGGGGTTTGTGCCAATAAAAGAGAGGGGGCACCATTTCCGTGGGTTCGATTTTGGGTGGGCGGCTGATACGTGGGCCGAATTTGAATGCGAGCACATGACACTCGACATTGAGAGCGGTGAGGAGGGAGTAGATAGGGCTATCCTTTTGATGGATGTGTCCATAATCGCCAAGACACGAGGCCGTGACGGCAACCTGACCGATGATTCGACGGTGACATTTTGCGCCGGGTTAACACTCATGCGGATACTAGAGTGAAATCACCTTGACAGCACAACGTCCAACTGATAAAACCTTACACACACTACACCTATGCGGGGGTAACATGTTCGACGAACTCAACTTGCTAATTGCGCTGGCCATCGTTCAGATGATGCCTGCGGATGAGGCAGCAGTAATGCCAGATGAAGAATTGAGCGCGCTGATGGTCAGCGTATTCGAGAAAAAGTACGACACCACAGGCGAGGGCTGGAGCCCCTACCCCGTGGACGTTTCCACGGTGCGCCGACACCTCACAATCGACACATGGGGGGCTGACGATGCCTGTGCATATTGACAGAGTCGGAAAGATTGCCAAGTCGGTAATGAGAAAGCTTGCCGGTGATGGGCCTGTGCTTTCAACGGAGGATTTCCAACGGGGCTTTGCCCATGGGATGGACGGAGCCACCGAGCCCGCACCATGGTACCGGCGGGGCAGGTTTAACGATAACTACATGAGGGGCTTGCGTGCCGGCATTGGGGTCCGCACGGCCTGGACAACACCTGAGAGGGGCTGAGATATGCATAACGCACACGAACGCGGCATGCGTGCCGAAAGAAAAGAGGACAGCATGACAACACGAACAATCGAGGGCACCACGAGATACCCACAAACCCACGTCCGGTTTGAGGTCTGTCTTAGCGTGCAAGGCAGGAAATATGAGGCTGTGCTTGCCGAGCTAACGCGTGAAATCAAGCGACTGAATCATGTTTCGCCAAACATTGAGGACATCTCTGTGAAGCCTGCGACGGTTGAGGTTGGGATGGTTGAACTAACCTGGACAGAAGGGGGGCTGACATGATGGTACATCCAAACAGAAAAGCAGCGGAGCAGATGCTCAAGACAAAGACCTACGAAGATCCGCTTGCCTACCGGGTTAAGGTTCGCTTGAAGGCCATGGGCATGACAGCGGCGGAGCTTGGCAGGCATCTCGCCAAAGGCGACAAAGAAAAAGCGCTGGCAATCGCCCGACAGATTCGAGACGTATCACTCAAGAGCAGCGTGCTCACCGTGGTCGCGGTTGCACAGTACTTGGACCTGTACAACTACGAGGGGAATGACCCCAACGACCCGCTGTTCAGCGTCGGCGCATTGTGTGTGCTTGANGGTGAGCTACTCGACTANGAGCCTAAGTAGTGAGTCGCCTACGTCTACCCANCGGTTGACCGTGACGCCATCGAAGANCACTTCGGTGTCAAGATTGCGCCCACGGTTGACGTTATNCGTAGCCTGGGTGCGTCGAATAGCTCGATGGNCCTCGGTCTGAATCCGTATGGNAANCAGNNCTCAGTCAAGGCTGACCTGTTGGNANNCAGTGANNNAANGGAGGGTGACCANCTNGNCCGNGGCCANGANCTNGANCCNNTGGTGGCAGAGTTGGCGCTNNCGGTGCTGAGTCTNCNGGGCTTAACNGCGGTNGCCAGTTTTGNTGATGGGTCTATCCAGGTTGAGCCGTGGATTCACTGCACNCCTGACAGAATCATTGTCAACGATAGCGGTCANGCNGTGGGCATATTGGAAATCAAAACCAATATGGACATGTTCAAGCCTTACGACATCGAGAGACCAGACCACAATCTNCAGGTGAGNCAGTGTGCNTGGGGTGTNTCNAAGNNNTGGCCCAATGCGGNCAGGNNTATGCGTGANAGCNTGCTTGTGTGTCTGGCTGCTAGTGAGGATAGCTTCACGCTGTTGCGTAACGCTATCAAGAAGGATGGTCTGCAGGTTGCGGTCAGCCTTGCCAGAGAGATGATTGACATCGAGATGGCAACACTGCACGTGGCTTCTGTTGACCCCGACATTGAGGGCTTTGAGCGTGACATCGTCCCGAAGCTTTCGGACTGGTACAAGAAGCACATTGTGCTAGACCAGATGCCGCCTATTGATGGGTCGAGTGAGTGCCGTGATGCTTTGATGCTGTCCTTTGACGAGAGGCATGGGGTGATGGATGTCAGCGATACCATCGTGTCACTGGCGGAACGCAAACTCGAAATCAGAGAGGTAATCAAAAAGCTTAAGGAAGAAGATGCGAACGTCAGNAACCACNTGATACGCGCCNTGGGACCACANGAGAGGGCCTTNGGNGANGGTGTGTCGGTTACTGTCGGAAAGAACAAACACGTTTACGTGAAAAGGAAAGAGGTGCGGGAATGAAGACTTCAGAAAAGACGGACAAGCTAACGCCTGCGATGTGCAAGGCTTTCGGGGCGATGGGTGCAGCCTTTAAGACGGGCAGAAATCCACACTTCAAGAGCAAGTATGCAGACCTGCGGGCTGTTGATGAGGCATCGAGGGCAGTGCTTGCAGAGCATGACCTGTTTGTCACACAAGGTGTGGTCGAGGGTCTTGGTGGGCTTGCCATGCAGACAACCATCATGCACGGTGCGAGCAGCCAGTTCATCAGCCAGTTGGTGCCATTTGTGGTGCCGAGGGGTAGAACTGAAGACCCCCAGGCGTATGGGTCGGCGCTAACCTACAGTCGGCGCTATGGGTTGCAGTCTGCCCTTGGCATGGTGTCCGAAGATGATGACGGCGAAGCGGCTGCTAGGATTGCAAGGGCTCAACAGCGGCCCAACGCAGCTAAGCGGGCGTCGGACTGGTGGGAAGCCAACATGGATTTGAAGAAAGCATGTGCTGATGAGGGTCTTGACTTCGGACTGGTCGAGGATTTTGTGCAGATGAAGAAGGGGGTGCAGGTAATACAGCTTGGCAGTGCCGATATTGCTGACCTGAAAGCATGGGTCATGAACAACAAAGACAAATTCAGAAAGGATAAGTGATGCAGAAAGTAACAGCTATAGGTCGGCTTGGTGCCGACCCTGAACAGAAGCAGGCAGGAAAATCCAGTGTGACCGAGCTACGCCTAGCCGTAAGCAATGGTAAAGACCGAGATGGTAACGACCAGACAACATGGTGGCGGGTGTCAGNGTGGGGTAAGCAAGGCGAGTGGATTGCTGGCAAGGTCGGCAAGGGCAACCGGGTTGTCGTTGATGGCCGGTTGATGCCTCCCAAGATCTTTCAAAAGAACAACGGAGACCATGGCCTGGACCTCACCATCAACTGCGACAACATCACCGTCATTGACTACAAAGACGATGAGCCGAAGCACAAGGATGTGAGCAGCGGTAGCGGTGGGTGGGGCTCGGACCCTGTGCCGTTTTGAAGGGTGCTATTGTCGGCATTGACCCCGGTAGACGGGGTGCAATGGTGGCCATCGAGGGGGGCGAGGTTGTCGCCTCCCTCATGATGCCATTCAGGAAGAACGAGCTTGACCATGAGGAGGTCCTGTCGTGGCTAGAGAGACGCGACATCAGGATGGTTGTGATTGAGAAGCAACAATCCATGCCACGGCAAGGCATATCATCGATGTTCACCCTTGGTTATCGATACGGGGAACTGTGCGGCATCGCCAGAGCTCTAAGGTTTCACCTCGAATGCCCATCACCGCAAACATGGCAGAAGATTATGCTGAAAGGTGCAGATGGGCACGGCAAGCTTAGGGCTCTCAGTAGGGTCAAGGACATACTGCCCGGTCTGGGGCTGCGTCCAGGCAGGTGTCGCGTTGACCAGGATGGTCTAGCTGATGCTGGTCTTCTTGCCCTGTACGGCGAATGGGTCATCGACAAGGAGAACAGTCGAGCCCGGTTTAGCTGGATAGACTAAGTGAGTCGGACGCATCTATTTCTGATGGCGTGCTTCATACTTGGAATGCTGGTTGGAAACCTTGCCACCTGTGATGGTTAGTCCATCTGAGTCATAGTGGGGTCCAGCAACCGCTGGGCCTGCATCCCCCTGATTGAAGCATGCACGTCTTCAAGCACCCGGTTGTGGTCATCGAGCTTCTTAACCACATCCTGATAGATTGCGCTTTGCTTTTCCTCATGACGGGCAATGATGGCATCGTACCGAGTGCGAATTTGCTCCTCGGCTGCATCGTGAGCCGTCTCCTGGTCTCGGATTGTCTGCTGGAAAGACTCGACGGTCTCATCAAGTCGCTTCGTGTTCTTGGCGTGCTGCCAGATAAGGAACCCGGCGAAGAGCCCAAGCGCACCGAAATCCAGCAAGCTTGAGGTTATAGTTTCCATGGTTAACTATCCATCACTTACGAACACGCCAATCCCAGGCGCATCACCCCGAACGGCTTCGTACCTGACAGGCTCTGATGGCAGGAATACGTAAAGCAAAACACGACCGCCATCAAGGTCGAGCAGTTTGATTGCAGGCGCAACAGTGTGCTCATCTAACGTAACCATCCCGGTTTCCATGAGTATCTCCTCTAAATGTAAAAGACCTTCAAGGTTGCCGACCCGGCTGTCAGGGTGTTGAACTGATTGGACCACTTAAAGTCAATATCAAGATCAGATGAGCCAACCACCAATCGAGCCATTGCCGATGCCTGAACGCCCGCTGCACCCCAGTAGTTAGAACTAAAGGTCACAGAGCCATAGTTCTCGTATGCCCCGCGAGGTTGCAGAAGTGTATCTGATGAGTTTGTAACCGCAAGCTTGGAGCCATCAACAACAAACCAGCCCGCATGGTAGCTCGTGCCAGAGCTATGAACAAAACCCGTCGCCACGTCAACCGTGATGGCCATTATTGTCTTGCCAGCAGGAACGGTCAGCGCACCGCTAACCGTTCCACTCGATGAAGCATTCAGTGTTGCGTATCCCAAGGTGTAGCTATCTGAAGACTCAGACGACCCACCACCACTTGCTGCAATGGTGACCGACCCCGACCCCGTTGTCAGGGTCACACCGGACCCGGCAACAAGGGTCACACCATTGTTAGAAGCGGGCTGTGCGTTTGACTGACCGGACACCTCGAAGTGTGTCACGGGGTTGGGGTTTCGGTATGCCATCTTACAGGATCCACCATGCAACGGCACTGCCGTCGGTGCAGGCCACTAACTCAACAGCGGCGAAGGCGGTAACAAGGGCGTCAAGCGGGCTGGAGTTGTAAGTTCCACCATCAATCTTGTCTGCGGCTGCAGCGGACTGCAATCGAACCTTAACGCTTCCACTGACAGCGCTGCCAGCCTTGAAGATGATGCGGTCCCCGGCAGATGGTGACGGAAGGGTCACGGTGCAGGTTGAGCTAATGTCACAGATATAGATGTTATCGGCGGCAGCGGTGAAGCTGGTTCCGGTCTCTCGGCTGACAGACATGCCGCCAGAGTTGTCTGCACCCCATGAAAGAGTACCCGAAGAGTTGCTCTTGAGGACATAGCCAGAAGCTGACGCATCAGATGATGGCCATGTGTAAGCCACACCATTGAAGGTGGTGGTTCCCGAAGAGCCAACGGTGAAGTTGCCGCCAGTAGTAACAGCGCCAGAACTGAAGGACAGTGCGGTTGCAGCACTGCTGTCCTTGATGTCGTTGCCGGTGACGGTGAGGTCTCCAGCGCAGGAAAGGTTGGCGGCCACCGAAATGTCGCCACCAGAGGTGCTCAAGACGGTCGTGTCACTGCTGTTCTTGAAGAGGGTGCCAGATACACCGGCCTTGATGTAGCCACCACCCTGAAGCACAAGGTCTTTGCCGCTTGCAAGAGTAACGTCACCACCTGCGCTGACTGCACCCGCTAGAGCAACAGCACCAGTGCTGTCGGTCAAAGTGATTGCCGTCGTTCCGTCCGAAGCCTTGAGGTCATTACCCAAAAGCACGTTATCATTTGATACTGAATAAGCCACCGTTGTACCTCCTAGTACACGTAATAGTTAGTGCCATCAGACACGATTGAGACTGCCGCTCTTGCGCCAATCAGGTTGTAAGTGCTCGATCCGTTCACGTTGCCACCATTGCCGTCAATGATGGTCTTATAGGTGCCCGCTGAACCTGTGTCGATGAAGTGCCAGGACTCACCACTCAACCCCGAAGCTGGCGCTGGAAGTGTGAGGGTGATGTCTCCTGAGCTACCGGAATGGTCAATCAGAATAAAGCCATCCGAAGCGGTGACGCTGTAGTTGCCAGTCTTCGTTGCAATACTACGAGAGCCACCACCAGAAATTGTAAGAGTCGAGCCCGATGCGCTGGTCGATACGCCATCAGCACCAACGATGGCAAAGGTGCCAGATGCTGTGATGGGTGTGACGCTACCAGAGTCGGACGAAAGGCCGACAGAGGTGACGGTGCCACCTCCGCCACCACCAGATACCGGACCACTATTTGTAAAGTTACTTAGCAGGTTGCTCATGTTGCCCCCTACTCAAAACACAGGGCGTAAACAGGATCATCATTCTCGATGTAAAGCCCGCCAGTTGGAACGCCAACCAAGGGGATGAACATGCTGCCCAGGTGGGAGATTGCAATACCCTGCTGAGTATTTACTGCGGCTTTGCTCGCCTCGTCCCTGATGTAGATAGTTTTGCTGCCGAGTGAGTTGTTGCTCAACAAGACCGAGGACGGGAAGAACCCGGCCAGCGTGGTGATGTGTGCAATCAGGTCTTCAGCTTCGCCTACGGACCCATTCGTTGGGATCTTGATGTACTTTGTTTTAGCAGTGAAGACGCAGTTGTTTACGTAACTTCTTGCTGTTATTCCAGCGGCCATTGGTTACCACTCCTTAATAGTGTTGTGGTTATTCGCGGCTTATTTTAGGAAGTCTCGTCTTGCACGATTAAGCCGAAGCGTTTCGGCTCTCACTTCCCTCTTTATAATACCATCCCATCGTTTCGCGTCCAGAAGAAGTTCCCTTGCCTTGTCTTTGCGTCCCGCCTTCTGCAGCTTCTTGGCTCTTCTCCTAAGCTCACCGGCAGTTTCCTTAATTAAGGTGTCCTCGACTTGCTCTAGGTAGTAATCAACATCACCCTTTTCGGATTTACGTCTGCCGATAAGCTTCATGGGTGTCGGAGCTAGGCCCAGGATGCGCCTAACCGCAAAAGACATCGCCGTCTCCCTCAAGTCTGGGTCAAGCTTTACACCCTCTGGAAGCTCCCCGAAGACGCCTGTCTCTGGGCCAACGGCGAGTGCAGTCTGAATACCCTTCGCCAAGGTGCCTCCAAGCAGCGCGGACCCAAACGAGGCGAACCACTTGTCTGCACTTATTGGTCGCCCATACTTGTCCTTAAAGTCGTTTTTCATCGACTCTATAAGCTCTAAGGCGGGGCCTCCTGATAGGCCGATAAGCTCAAGGGTGTCCATCCCGTTGAGACGTTCACCCCTTAGCTGCTTAAGTGCAAGTGATGCACGCCTTTTGCTGGCAGGGTTGTCCTGCGCCTGTAGTCTGAGAAGGTTTTTCGAGTCTGTGTCACCCCTTGCCATCGCCAGCAACCCGGTCGCCTGCCTAAGCCCCAAGCTGAACGGGCCACTAAAGTCTACAAATTCAAGACTCTTGGTTCTGGTAGCACCCCTGCGGTCTGGCGCATCCATCAGTAGTGGCGAACCCTTTCGGACATGGTAAGACGCCACATCTCTATACGCATCACGCATTGCCCTGTCCTCAAAGTCCCCCACCTGGGAGAACATGGCCCTACGACCTGACTGCATTGCCGCATCAGCTAGCTGCGCACGTAAAACTGACACGCTGTCTGTTGATACGATTGGCGAGAACTCTCCCATGAGAACATTGCCAACAAGCCCACCACGTCTACCGGCGAGGGCCTTGCTAAACCATGTGTAAAACGGAGAAACGACGGCGGCTGCGTTTGAGCCCCTGATCTTTTGAGTCAAGGCACCAGTATCGTTGTAGTTGAAGAATTTGTTCTCAGCCGCCATTGCTGCGCCTCGTGCAACAATATCCGAAAGCTGCTGGCCAGTTACAGCCTTGCCATCTCTAACAAAATTGCCGCCTTCACGCCTGAGCTTGACAGCCTTATTGCTGTCAACCAGCATCGTAACGCTTTCGCCGTCTGCAATCTTGCCCAGGTCTTGCATCGTCTTCTTGTAGACGCGGACCGATTCATCCAGCTTTGGAAGTGCATCACCTTGGCGGTAGAAAGTTTCGAAAGGCTTGGCGAGCTTTGAGCCAAGACTCTCCCCCTTGTACAGGTTTGTCTCAACAGCAATCATGTCGTTATCGAGGACGCCAGTATCCTCTAGGCTTCGATACATCATTGCAGCATCAGAGCCAACGTCGCCCTTGTTCTTGTACTTCCTGTAGTCCATGCCGGTTGCGGCTAAATCTTTAACCACCGCAGACATTGGGGTTCCACGGGTTATTGATTGAAGCAGTACATTGGCCGTGATGTTGTTAATGCCGGAGGATATGTTGAGAACCGTAAGGAACTTCTTCATTCGCTGCGTCTGACGGCTGACCCAGCCGCCTACGACCTTGTTTGCAGCATCCCTGAACTTTTCGGCAGCATCGATTTCGCCAAACACCTTGCTAACACCGGGGTCAATATGACCACCAAGATCATCAACCTTTTTAAAGTTGAAGATCTTATCCTGAAGCCTGTCCAGGCCACGCTCAACCTGCTCTGGTGAGAGGTCCGGGTGCTTTTCTAGGATCCTATCCACTATCCCTTGAGTCGCCTCACCCTCCCTAAGCTGACGCCTTAGTTTGAACGGGGCGATATCTTTGAATGGGAGAAACATAACGGGCGCACCATCAACAAGCCCCCTCTCAAGCTCGTACATTTTGGCCCACATATCCTGGTATACGCTGGGGTCTTCCTCAACCATCTCGGCAAAGGTCTTGCCCTTGTTCTCAGGCTTGCCTGCCCACCGCTCCTGGTATATGTCAAAGACAGGGTTTGCCGTATCGGCAACAATCTTTACACGCTGATTCTTTGCTTCATCCCTAGCAATCATCCCCATGGTGCGGTCAAGAACGCTGCGTTGAGCTTTCGGTGACTCTGATACAGCCTTCCTTATCACGCTCTCCAATGGCAGGGTTTTCCATTTACCGTCAGCACCCTTAACTTTGGTCAGGATGACGGGGTTGAGATCCCTATCCCACTCATTGGCAGCACGACGAAGAAGCTCACCAGCCTCTCTCGGCTTGCGACCCATGCCAACAAGCCTGCCCTTTACAAGCTCGTACACAGTGTTGTCGTTAAGCAGGCCAACGGTCTCACCAGTGAGAACCTCGCCAACCTTGGTGAGATAAAGGTCGGTCTTGTCTATCTGACCGCCGCGAGGCGACTTTTCTCTGACCCTGGCGACACCACTCTTTAAGGCAACCCTCATCTTATCCAAAGTCTTGGCAACATCTGGCGGCATCTGTGCAACCCTTGGTTGCAGCTTGCCCTTGTCAGCCATGGCTGACAGACCTTTCTCTTCTTTGGGGATTACTCTGCCTGATGCATACTCAAGGCGCGCAGTGCCCGCCTCCTTTGTCCCAAACTTAACGCGCTGGGCAGTGCTTGGGTCTATCTGCTCTATGAGGTCTGGCAACTCGGATGACAGCCGTTGAAGCTCTTGGGCAAACTTTTGCGGCCTTAGCACTGCCTCACGAAGCAGGGCCTCAGCCCTTGCGTTGTCTCGTGCAGCAACATCTGTAAACAGTCGACGAAACAAAGTCTGTGGTGCTTTGGGAAACCTCGCCTGGAACACCTTGAGCGCTGGAGCAAGGGCTGCACCAAGTGCAGCCTCATCAAGCACAAGCCCACCCGCAGCACCCTTGAGTGCAGATTTTGCAAGGTCGCCAAGGGTTAGTGCTCGCTCACCGCCTGCAAGCACGGGGCCTTCATCGGTAAGCCTTTCAACAACCCGGTCTTTAATCTTAAGGTTGCCAATCTTTTTGCCAGCAAGCTTTCCTGGTGCTTCAGCTACAGCGGTTGCAGCACGAACCAGCCCGGTCTGCTCAAGCTCCTTCATTGCCCTGATTGCTTGTGCGTTCTTAGCTTTGGCAAGACCAGCAACCTTCGGCAGTGCTGGTAGCACCGTCAACAATGCGTCAGCCGGGTGCGTTCTCATTGTTGTGATGGGATCTTCTGCAAGACGGGAAAGGAATGCGGCACCGCCACCAACCATGGTCGAAGGTAAAGCCATACCCTCCTTGAATGCCCTCGTCATGCCGCCAAGGGTTGACTCTGAACCCTTATCTTTGAGGTCTGCAAGCTCAAGAAATAGGTCTATTGTGCCTTCGGAAAGGTCTGCAACATTTGCGCGCCAGTTGTCGTAGACATCTTTATTGAGCCTGTACTCAGACTCCTTTGCAAGCTGCTCTCTGGTCTGCTTGAAGGCGGTCGCAACGTCAGACCTCTGCGGCCTCGTTGAGACAAGCTCCATTGCCGTCTTTACTGCACCAGCACCAATGCCTGCAAGCTTGGCTGCTGGCTCTGCCACCATTTCAACAAAGCTCTCGCCCTCTTCTGGGGGCTTGAACAGCGATGGCCTGTCATCGACAGACATCTCTGGCACCGGACGTTCCTGCTCGGGCTTCTGAGGGGGCTTTCGCATCATCGCGTTAAGCTGCTTAACGTCGAGGCTTAGCATCTCTGGCGTAACCGTATAGCCAAGGCTCTTGCTCATTGCAGCAAGTACCTGCTCTTCAGTTCTGCCGAGAGCGACTCCCTCCTTTAGAATGCTTAGACCTGTCGGCATTTACTGAGGCACCCCTAAGCCTTGGTTCTTCATAATCTCGTCAAGGTCTTTATCATCTTCGCCATCACTGCCCACCTCAGTTTCGTCGGAGGACTGTAGCAGTACCGAGTAATCATATTCTGGCATTTCTTCAGGTATGGCGTTGAGTAGCTCAGGGTCCTGACCGGCTGCTTCTCGCATTCTCTCTAGCACACCCATGTGTGCGAGACGCCTTCGATTAACGATTGCACGCTGCGATAAGATCTCTTGCTTCCTCTTAACTTCTGCTTCATCAAGATCGATGTCATCTGCGAGCAATATCCCCAAATTGTCGGTTGCGGCCACAAGCGCTTCAAGCCTCTCAATTCCAGCCTCGTAATCATTCAGAGCTTTAATCTCTTCCTTCTTTTGGACGGCGAAGTCCTTTTGAGCCTGGGTCGCAGGGGTTTTGCCCGGTTTCTGAGTAAGAAGGCTTAACAGAACCTCTGATGACTGCGTTCTTTCACGGTTTTTTTGCTTGCGAGACAAAACGGCTAGACGATTTCTCTGCAAAATCTTTTCTAGGTCGACCCTGAGTTCATTCTTAAACTTTGCAAACTCTTTGTCGCCTGCACGTTTCGCAACAAGGTACTGTTCTCTGAGTGCCGCTCTTTTCTCAATGGCGGCAGCGGTGGCTTCTCTGCTCTTCTGGCCCTCACTCTCTATAGACTCTCTGGTCATCCGCGCTGTGTCAGCTCTGAGGTTTGCACGGTAAACATCCACAGCATCCCGGCGAGCCTTGGCTGAACCGCTGTTCATAAGCGGTGACTTGGCAAGGTTTCTTTCAAATGCGGCGATGTACTTGTCTATCTTCTCGCCACGGTTCCACGGGTTAGAGTTTTCCCTTACGATAGCCAAGCCCTCATTAAAGTTAGCCATAACCTTTTCGAAGGTTTCTTCTCTAGCCCTGCCTGCATCCGCCACGGTTTGGCTAACGTAAGCCTTCTGAGCCTGCATAGGCTCTGACTCTGGGGCTGGCTCTGGGGCTGGGTTGCCCATATCGTCAAGGATTGGCACAACCCCCCCCGCCGAGGGTGCGGGGGTTGGAGCAGGGCTGAGAGGGGCCTTTGCTCCTGGCGGAGAGGGTTGCTGAATCTGCCCCTTGATATACTCATCGTACACGCTGTCCTGACCAGTGCCAAGGAGTCGCGCCTTAAGCGCTTCTCCGTAAGCCTCTGGTGTTGTCTTGGGGTCGTCGGGGATTATCTTCTCAATAATCTGCCCAGCAGTCAGGCCTAGCTGAAGATACTGGTTAATCTCAGACGCAAGGTTACGCCTACCTGAAGCAACCTTTGGCATCTGAACCACTCTGCGTCTGAGAATGCGTGCCACTGCCTACCTCCGCATCGCCAAGTTGATTTGCTCAGTGAGTAGCGCCTTGAGCACGGGGTCGTCGGTGTTCCGCCTGTGCATCCTGAAGTAGTTGGCCCGGTCAATATCCCTGCCGATAAGATCTTCATCGGGCTGGCCAGCGATAATTGCAGCAAGCTGCTCCTGGGCGTTCCTCTGTCGGTCAAGAAGCTCTGAGCGNTCCATCGTCTTGGTNGCCTCGACATCTGCCGCAGCCATCTTTGCAGCCTGGATTCTTGCGTCATTTTGAGCCTGCTGTGCAGAGATTGCACGCTCAGTGTCACGCCCGACCTGACCAAGCGCTGCGAGTGTGCCACCGCCAGCAGCCCTTCGCCCTGCTGCCTGGAACTGGCTGGCAAGACCTCTTGCTGCCTGCGCCCGTATCTCAGCTAGGCTTTTATCACTTGCCGCCTGAGCAAGACCCACGCCCTCTTGAGCTATGGCTATCTGGTCGGCAAGAGCCCGGGCTGCACGCTCTCTAGCCTCCTCGCTCTGAATGTATGACTGTCGTCTAATCTCGTCCGCTGTAGCCACAACACTACTCCTGATTGCTCGTGACCGTGGTGGTCTTGCCTATAATGTAAACCCAGTTGCCATAATGGGGGACAATAACACTTGTTGCTGGCAGATTCCCAAGCCCGTTCGTGTCCTGTATTCCCCAGCGAACTTCAATAAAGTTCTCGGTCCCCGCCGTCTTTGGGGTTGCCCCAGCCGCACCACCCACAGCTCCTACATTTGTCCTTATGTCGGTACCGCCGCCAGACTTTCTGTACCTAGACTGACCAATGAAAAACGGTTTACCCTGTATCCCATAGTTGTCTGTGGTCTCACCAGAAATAGACACAAGCGGAACGCTGACAATCTCCCATGAATCTGTCAGTGAAGCTGCAAGCTGCACGCTACAAGTGTCAATCTTCCACTGTGGTGTCACGCCGCCAGCGGGGTTCCATGACTGATGTGCAACCTGCTGGTACGTGTGACTATCTGACCTAAGCCCACAGCCAATACCAACACCGACACTGTGGGTAAAATGGCTACTGCCAGAGCCCGGTTTATAGTTGTTGTCACTATAGTTTGCACACGCAATGACGTGGTGAACCGTGAAGTTTTGAGAGATGGGGATAATTCTGCGGTCAACCGCCATGCCTGTATGGGGAGCCACACCAATATATGGAAGCTGCGCCACGTTCCCAGAGTTTATGTCTGCGGTGCGGTTGCCCCACATTGGAACCGCGATGACCTTATACCCGGCATTGTCTGCAAGACTTTCATCTGCGGGTAGCTCTGAGTGGGTGTTGTAGTTACCGCGAAGCTTATCTCTGAAAAGTTTGTCAATCTTGCCGAGTGCGGTCTGAACACCATCGTACGCATCCGTCGGCGTTGCAGATTCTGCCGTAATCTTATCTCCAGCCACTGGTGATGTCGTTGTGATGGGCGTGGCCTGGATTGCGCCATTGCTAACTGTTGGAATGTTTTGCACGTATGTCGCAGGCACGGCAGATGGCGCATGCACATCCCTTTTTGTGAGCTTGGTGTTAAGCTTTAGCCACAGGTTGAGGTTGGGCATTGCGTACGGGTCGCTTGACGAGAAGTCTGGCGCTAGAATGCGTACAACATATGTCCTGAAAGGCTTAAGCTCTGCACTAATCTCAGTATATGAAAACGGGTTTAACCCGGCCTCCCAGGCGCTGGGTGAGATAGTCGCAGACCATACAGATGAGTACCTAAACTGCTGGTCAGCAGAAGTTCCAACGGTGTAACCCTGGCTTTCTTGCAGGGTTTCCAGTATTGACACCTCTAGCTTGTAGTCCGACAGCGCGCCCTTTATTAGCTCGTTTGGTTTGGCGTTGTCGTGCGCCCCAACCCCCCTTAACTCATCATAGCTGTCAAAAGAGATCCCAAACTCTTCAACCTTAAACACTGGCGTCGTCTCACCCTGCTCGCCCGTAGTCCATATCTGGTCGTCTTGGTAAGCGGGAAGGACAAACGGGATTGACGTGCCAAGCCTGTTTGCGTCGAAGCTTGGCACTGATAGGTGAATTGTGAACGGACCCCTCGGGCAGGCCATCTGGTCAACCTCAACACCGCTAGTGCTTGAGGTCAGGTTTTGAAGGGCGCTAGATACCGCTGTGTATATGTGCCCAGTTTGAAGCTTTACGCCACGAGCAAGCTTTGAAAAGGTGTGCTTCACTTAACCACCTCTTCAAGATAGTGAACCGTCATTCCAGGTATAATCTCATTATATGGGGCTGTACCCCAATCGCTAGAACCACCAGCGCCCTTGGGTATGACAATCTGATACCTAACAGATGCACCAGCCGGGATGCATACACCCAGGTCTCTAAATGAGATAATGAGACCGTCAAGGTTCTCTGAAAAGTTGGGCTCCATGTCGTCGGTTGGCGCTATCGGGCCACCCCGCCTAAACTCCCAAGACGAGTCGCTAAACAAATGCTTAACCACCTCAAAAGAATTTAAGTGCCTATCGAGGGAGTCGCCATCGTCGTCAACGCTAATCAACACGTGAAGCCCGTCTGTTCCCAACCCGTAGGCTTGATGAACGCTGTCCTTTATCACATTAAAGTGAAGCTCCGTTATAATGCATGGTCGGACATAGTAAGCTGACGTTGACCAAACAAACTGACTGGTCACAGAGCCAAAACCGATGCTCGGATTATAGCAACCCTTAATTCTTATCGAGTTATCGCCGATGGGAATGCCTATCGAGCTTGTATTTAGCAATGGTCCCCAGGGGTAAACAATGTCTGCGGACATTGAATACCCACCACTTGGCAAAAACCCAAGATGTGTCGTCTGCTCAACATACCGAGGCAGGATATCACCACGAGGAATCTCGTTAATACGGGCCTCTACAGTATCGAGGGCTCCCTGAATCCTGTCGGAGTCAATGGTTGTGCCCTCGCTGAACTGCTCTCTGATGATGCGGTTTGATGGCTGTGTTGACATCGTTCACACCTCGCCCAGAACGGTAGCGTTTGAGTGAGACCAGCCGGTCTCGTTAACACAGGCAACAACAGAAACATCGGTAGCTGCGTTTGCGGCATCATTATATACCACATTGCCAGCACCTTGCATTACACCAGTGTCTTC
>FUFK010064705.1_pt1 | contig 18431 bp, 18 predicted proteins | sample 1021851 | NCBI WGS metagenome assembly FUFK01 (sample SAMEA51879418, study PRJEB19060) | metagenome
GAGGATGATCTCATCCTCGGACGACACGGCACTGCCGTCGCCGCCGCCGCACGCAGCCACACCGGCCACGAGCGCGACGACGGCGAGAAGGCGTCTGCGGCTCATGAGGCAACCATGATCGAGGTCGACGCCTCGATCGGTTCACCGTCGATGACGTAGGCGCGGTGGCCGTTGCTGAACGCGCCGACCGTGATCTCGACCTCACCGACGGGAAGCACCGGGATGTGGGTGGCGTCGCCGTAGAGACGGCCGACCTTTTGACCGTTGACGTGCAGGTGCAAATGGCCCTCGCCATCGACATGGTCGCCGTTGACGTTCGCGGCGGAGAGCGTCATGCCGTCGATCGTGATCAGGGCGTTGTAGCCCGACTTCGGATCCTCCACGACCTCGATCGCCATCTGCGGCGCGTCTCCTGCCCACGCAACCTGACCGGCATCACCATGGCTGTGTGCACCGTGATCGTGAGGAGGCACATCGACGGTCACCATGGCGACGATCGGCTCGCCGTCGACGGCGTAGGTGCGATGGTCGTTGGCCGAAAGTTCGACCATGACGGTGACCTCGCCTTCGGTCACGCCGGCGAAATAGATCGCCTCGTTGTAGAAGCGCTGGACCTTCGTGCCATCGACGTAGAGGTGGAAGTGCCCCTCACCCTCGACGTGCGTCGTGGATGCAGCCTCGGGAGCGACGACGAAGTTGGTCGTGTCGACCGTGATGTTGATGCCGCCAGCCGGGTCGGGCTCGACACTGACGTCAAGGGTCGGGATGTCGGCACCCTCGAAGTCGACGGGCGACCCGTGGTCGTGCGGTTCATGATCGCCAGCGGCGTGGTCGTCACCGTGGTCGTGGTCGTGGTCGTGTTCCTCGTCGACAGCCTCCATGTCGGCCATGTCGTCGGGCGGGGTGGCCTCCGAGGCCTCATCGTCACCACAGGCGGCAGTGAAAATGCAGAGGGCAGAAAGCGCGGCCAGCAGCCGCAGCGCGTTCGTGCGCATGAGTGGTATCTCCTTGATTCGATTCGTGCGGGAAACGGCCGGATGAGATCGCGGCCGCGATGGATCAGCGCACGTGAATCGGAGGTCCTCGTCGACCAGTTTCGGCGGGGACAAAGACGAGACGAGGCATGGTCGCCTCGTCGAGCGACCGGCCGGTGACACGGACGATCTCGACGATCGCACCGGGCAGCGGACGCAGCGCCGCAGCGACGAGCCGAACAGCGCCCCGGATACGAGCATCGACGGTGGCGACAAAGCGCCGTGCGGCAAGACCGAGCGCGACGCCCGCCAGCAAGGCAAGGCCGCCGGCGAGCGCATCTCGGGGATCGGTGGTGGAGGCGATGTCGCCCAACTGCGCTGCGACCGTCACCGAGGCGAACGGGATCGCAAGCAGACCCGCAAGCAGTAGCCCGGTGTGCCGGGGAGCGTCGGAGTTGGGGGTCGCCATGCGTCGAACGATACCAACTCGATCGAACCGGGTCGGGGTCGGGTTCACCCCAATTCCAGTCCGTCCTGGGTCGAGACCGGCGGNGCAGNCGGCAGGTTTGGTTCGTCGCTTTGGNCGGCGACCTCGGCGTGAAACCGGCGGCAGAGCTCGGGAGACACGAGGTTGTCGGGGGTGTGGAGNAACACGATCGGACGACGACCCTGATCGAGCCAACGCACCACGGTGTCGACCCACTTCGTCCAGTAGGACGGGTTGGCGTCAGCGTCGGTCTGCCCGATGAACCGCACGATCGGTTGCTCCCCCGTTGCGACCGCACGCACCGGGACCCGCGGCTTCTTCTCCCAGGCATCGATTTCTTCCGGCGTCTCGCNAGGTCCGTCGAAGANGGGGCGGCTGTCGAGCACAACCCGGTCGACGGCCCGTTCGTGGAGAAGATCGTTGAGCGGCCGTTCGGCGTCNCCCCCGGCATGGAAGGCAAGGTGCCGNACCTCGACCGACCACGCGAACGAGGTCGGGACGGTGTCAAGAAAGGCCGCAAGCACCGGAAGGTCGCCGGGAGCGAACGACGCCGGGAGCTGAATCATCAGCGGACCGAGACGATCCCCGAGGGGCTCGATGCGGTCGAGAAACGCCCGGAGCTCCGCAGTGGTATTGCGCAGACGCCGGTCGTGCGTGATTTCCCGGGGAAGCTTGAAGACGAAACGAAAGCCGGGTGGCGTGGCGGCACGCCACCGGTCGATCGTGGCTGTGTCGGGCGTGGCGTAGAAGGTGGTGTTTCCCTCGACGGCGTTGACGACTCTGGCGTAGGCATCGAGTTCGCGTCCGGCGGGTGTGTCGGCGGGAAGCGACCGCCCGACCCAGTCCCGGTTCGCCCACATCGGCGCTCCGACGCCGAGACGATGGGGCGCTCCGACGCCGGGNCGANGCTCAGTCAGNGTCGGCCTCCGCGGCGAGTGCTTCGGCTCGGGCGTAGACCTGACGGAGGTCCTCGAGCCCGCCGGGGAGGTCAATCGGTGGGTCGGGCAGGCGTTCGGCACCACGAGCGGCGAGCAGGGCGACCATGGAGTCCTCATCGTCGGACCAGGAACGAGGGTCGCCCATCATCACCTCGTAGAGCTCAGCTCCTTCGGGGCCGGCTTCGAACGGGCCGAACGAGGCGCCGAGTGGCAGTTCGACATGNTCGCCGGGCCCGAGGTCGACATCNCCACATCGAATCGACCCNCCGAGCACGAGCAGCGTGTGCGGACTGTGGTGGCCGTGGTGACGAACGATCATGCCGGGGTCGTAGCGGGCGAACAGGGCGAGGTAGAGCGGGTCGACGTTGAAGGCGACCCACTTTTCCCAGACGTGGACCTCGGTCCCGTCGGCGTTCCGCTGGCTGCGAACCTTGATGTAGGGGATCTCGTCGTCGTCACCTCGGTCGGTGAAGACCGCGTTGAGGCCGGGCTGTCGTGGGGTCGCCATGCCCGTCGTCTTAGTCGCCGTTGGCCGATCGCGTCGAACGATGCAACGCCCAAAGGTTCCGNTCGACGAGGANGCTTTTCGCTCAGGGGNGCCGTCGAACCTACGATCGTCNCATGACGATGGCGCCCGACAACCTCGACAATCGGCTTGTGCTCANCAACGAGTACGGCGAGCGAAGCTTCCCGCACGAGGAATGGCGATGGCTTCGCGCCAACGAACCGGTGCACATGACCGACGCCGACAATGTGCAGCCNTTNTGGGCGATCACGAAGCACCGCCACATCACCGAGATCTCGTCGCAGCCGGATGTGTTCTCGAGCGCCGCGGGCAACATCATCCTGTTCCGCAAGGATCAGATGGACGTCATCGCCGACGAGTCGAACCCCTTCAATCAGATGCGGGTGATCATCTCGATGGACCCGCCCGACCACCGCACGTTCCGCAAGGTCGCCAGCGGATTCTTCACGCCTCGGGGGATCACGCGCCTCGACGAGATCGTCACCGACACGGCCACCTTGATGATGGATCGTCTCGCCGAGCACGGCGACGAGCCGGTCGACTTCGTCGAGCTCGTCGCGCAGCGGCACCCGCTGCGCGTCCTCTGCACGATCCTCGGCGTGCCCGANGCCGACGAGGATCGCCTGCTTGAACTCACCTCGCAGCTGTTCGCATTCGACGATCCCGACGTCGGGCGCCCCGGCGAGGATCGGGTCGCCGCCTCGGCGGAACTGGGCATGGAGTTCTTCACCATGTTCAACACGATCATCGAGGACCGGCGGGCCAACCCCCGCGATGACCTCGCCTCGCTGCTCGCCAATGCCACCCTCGAAAACGGCGAACCGATGGGCCTCGTCGAGACGCTCGGCTACTACCTGATCGTGTTCAATGCCGGCCACGACACGACCCGCCACTCGCTCTCCGGCGCNATGGCGGCGTTCCTCGACCACCCCGAGGAGTTCGCNCGNCTCAAGGCCGACCCGTCNTTGATCAAGACGGCGGTCGAGGAGATCGTGCGCTGGACGGCCCCGGTCAACTACATGAAGCGCACGGCGCTTCGCGACTACCAGCTCGACGACACCCTGATCCGCAAGGGTGAGGCGGTGGCGATGTTCTACGGCGCCGCCAACCGCGATGAGGAGGTGTTCGACGATCCCGACCGCTTCGATGTCGGCCGCACCCCCAACCGGCATCTCGGCTTCGGCTGGGCAGAGCACTACTGCCTCGGCGCCCATCTGGCGAAGGCGAGCATCGCCGCCCTGCTCGAGCAGATGGTCGAACGCATCGACTCGATCGAACCGGCCGGCGACCGCAGTGTNGTCTCGGCCAGCTTCGTGCACGGCTACAAGCGCCTTCCCGTGCGGGTGAACTGGAGTTCCTGATGATCACTGATCTTTCCGGCAAGATCGCGGTCGTCACCGGAGGCGGCACCGGCATGGGCCGCGAACTCGTGCGTCAGCTTGCGGCCGGCGGCTGCGANGTCGCCTTCTGCGACCTCTCCCCCGACACGATGGCCGAGACCGCGGCGATGGTCGCCGAGAAGTCACCCGACGTACGGGTACTCACCCACATGGCCGACGTGTCGGAGGAAGCGGATCTCGAGGCGTTCCGTGACGCCATCGTCGAGGGCTTCGATACCGATCACATCCATCTGCTGTTCAACAACGCCGGCATCGCCGGTGGTGGCTCGATGTTCGAGACCGAGCGGCCGGCGTGGGAACGGACCTTCGATGTCGTCTGGGGCGGTGTCTACCTCGGCTGTCGCGTCTTCCTGCCACTCGTCGCCGCCGCATCCGAGGGCGCCGTGGTCAACACATCGAGCGTCAACGGCTTCTACGCATCCGTGGGACCCGACCGTCCCCACACCGCCTACTCGGCGTCGAAGTTCGCCGTGAAGGGCTTCACCGAAGCCCTGATCACCGATCTGCAGGTGCACGCCCCACACGTCTCGGCNCACGTCGTCATGCCCGGCCACATCGGCACNAAGATCGTCGCCAACTCCCTGCGCCACGCCACAGTCGAACCCACCGCCGAGGTGGCGGAGTTCATGATTGCCGTCGACCAGATGTTCGAGGAGCAAGCTCCNATGACCGCTTCCGAGGCAGCCGCCGTCATTCTCGCTGGCGTGCTCGGCGGGCGCTGGCGCATCCTCGTGGGCGACGACGCTCACGAGCTCGACCGCCGGGTTCGCGACAACCCCGACGCCGCCTACGACGGCGACCACCTCTTCCATCTCATCTGATCAGGCTCATCTGATCAGGCTCGTCTCACCTGGCCCCATGCCCGGTGGCCTCCGACGGAAGGGTGGTGTAAAAAACGCCCACCAACGACGCGAAAGAGGCGCCCATGGCTGCGGATTACAGCAAGATCTTGCTCGACGAATCGGAGATGCCCACCCAGTGGTACAACATCATTCCGGATCTGCCGACGCCGCCACCCCCGCCCCTTCACCCCGGCACCCACGAGCCGATCGGCCCCGACGATCTCGCCCCGCTCTTCCCGATGGCGCTGATCATGCAGGAGGTCTCCACCGACTCCTACATCGACATCCCCGGCGGGGTGCTCGACGTCTACAAGCTGTGGCGCCCGAGCCCGCTGTTCCGAGCGCGACGGCTTGAGCAGCTGCTCGATACCCCTGCCCGCATCTACTACAAGTACGAAGGCGTGAGCCCGGCCGGCTCCCACAAGCCCAACACCTCCGTGCCGCAAGCCTTCTACAACCATCAAGAGGGCATCACGAAGCTCACCACCGAGACCGGCGCCGGTCAGTGGGGCAGCTCCCTTGCGTTCGCCACCGCCCAATACGGCATCGAGTGCGAGGTGTGGCAAGTTGCGGCGTCGTACCGGGCCAAGCCGTACCGCAAGACGATGATGGAGATCTGGGGCGCGACCGTGCACCCGTCACCGAGCGACAAGACCGACTTCGGTCGCCAGCTGCTCGCTCAGGATCCGGATCANCCGGGNTCGCTCGGCATCGCGATCTCCGAGGCTGTCGCCATGGCGGTCGAGGATCCCACCACCCGTTACGCCCTCGGCTCGGTGCTCAACCATGTGCTGCTGCACCAGACGATCATCGGCGAGGAGGCGCTGCTCCAGCTCGCCAAGGTCGGCGAACAGCCCGATGTGCTCGTCGGCTGCACCGGTGGCGGCTCGAACTTCGGCGGTCTCAGCTTCCCGTTCCTTCGCGAAAAGCTGAAGGGCAACATGAACCCGACGATCCGTTGCGTCGAGCCGGCGGCGTGCCCGTCGATGAGCAAGGGCGAGTACCGCTACGACTTCGGTGACACCGCGGGCATGACGCCTCTCGTGAAGATGCACACCCTCGGGCACAACTTCATCCCCGATCCGATCCACGCGGGTGGCCTGCGCTACCACGGCATGTCGCCGCTGGTTTCGCACCTGTACGAGACGGACCTGGTCGAGGCTGAGGCGATCGGCCAGACCGAGTGCTTCACCGGTGCGCTGCAGTTCGCCCGTACCGAAGGCATCGTCCCTGCCCCTGAGCCGACCCATGCGATTGCGGCTGCGATCCGTGAGGCCAACCGGGCCAAGGAGGCCGGCGAGGAACGCGTGATCCTTACGGCACTGTGCGGCCACGGCCACCTCGACCTCGCCGCCTACGAGAGCTTCCTCTCGGGTGAAATGGTCGACTACGACCTGAGCGACGACGCGATCGCCGAGGCGATGGCGCAGGTGCCGGTCATCNACGCTTAGGTCCCCGGGCTGGGATCAGTCGAGTCGATCCACGCCCGCAGCTCGTCGTAGGAGTCGAACGCTGGCAGGTCGGGATTCTCATCGATGACGTTCTGTGGGGCGTGGAACAACGCCCCGGCGTTGGCGGCTCGGATCATCGAGAGGTCGTTGTAGGAGTCACCGGCCGCAACCACCTGGNAGTTCAGCGAGCGGAACGCCTCGACCGACCGGCGCTTGTGATCGTCGATACGGAGCACATAGTCGACGATGCGGTCGTCCTTNACCCGNAGCTGATGACACAGGATCGTGGGGCAGCCAAGCTGCTTCATCAGCGGCGAGGCGAACTGCTGGAACGTGTCGCTCAGCAAGATGACCTGGTACTGGTCGCGGAGGCTCTGGAGGAACTCGTGGGCGCCGTCGAGCGGGCCCATCTCGGCAAGCACGTCCCGCAGATCACCCATTGTGACGCCCTCCCGCTCAAGGATTGCGAGCCGGTAGTTCATCAATGTGTCGTAGTTGGGTTCGTCCCGTGTCGTGCGCGTGAGTTCGTCGATGCCCGTCCGCTCAGCGAGGTTGACCCACACCTCGGGAATGAGCACGCCCTCGACATCGAGGGTCACCATCTTCTGCGGACGCATGGGCGGTGATGGTAGCTGTAGGGGCATGAAGTCTCCCGGAACATGGTCGCGATCCGGCATCAGCGCCGAGGCACGAGCCTGGCTGGCTGCAAACCCGCCGATGGATCNGGCGCTGATCAATCTCGACAACGCTGCGGAGATCCGGGCCACCATCCGCTCGGGCTGGGAGCCGTTGATGGCGGCGGCCCGTGCCGAGTTCGCGCCAAGCGAGCGAGAGATCGAGGTCGGTGGTGTGCCGTGTCTCGAGGTCACCGGCGANACGCCGACCGGCACGATCGTCTACTTCTTCGGTGGCGGACACGCAGTCGGCTCACCCGAGGAGGACATCGTCATCACGGCACCGATGGCGGTCGACGGTGGCGCACGGGTGATCGCCGTGCGGTATCCGTTGGCGCCGGAGCAGCCGTATCCCGCCGCGGTCGACACGGCCGAGGCGGCATATCGAGGCGTCCTTGACGAGATCGGTGACGGCCCCGTGGTGGTCGCCGGAGAGTCTGCGGGCGGCAATCTCGCCCTCGCACTCATGCAACGGATCCGGGACGCCGGACTCCGCTTCCCTGATGCGCTTGCGCTGCTGTCGCCATGGGGCGACCTCGCGCTCGGGGGCGACAGTCACGAGACGAACCGCGACCCGACCCTCGTGCTCGACAACGATGAACTGCGCGTGATGGCCGACCTCTACCGCGGCGATGCTGCGGTCGACGATCCCCTCGTCTCGCCGGTGCACGCCGACTTCACCGGCTTGCCACCCACCTTCATCACGACGGGAACTCGGGATCTCCTGCTCTCGGACGGCGTTCGGATCTCGGCCGGGATGCGGAGCGACGGCGTCGACGTGACCCTCCGGATCTGGGAGGGCATGTGGCANGTCTTCGAGTTCTATCGCGAGCTCCCCGAGGCCCGGGCNTCGATGACCGAGGTCTGCGAGTGGATCCGTTCCCGATTGAACTGAGCCGGCCCACCCGATCGCTCATCGGGTACCGGTGGGGATGACCTCGTAGCCCGGCTCCTCAGGTTCGAGATCGACCATCTCCGCCGGGAAGCCGGGGGCAAGGACGTCGAGTCCAGTGGCCTCCTCGAGCCGCTTGATGATGTTGGGCGACCACTCGCGGGGGCCGAAACGCTCCATGCCGTCTTGGAAGATCTGAATCATCAGGGGGTTCATCTCGAGCGGCACGTCGTGACGGTCTGCGATCGCCTGGAACAGCGAGATGTCCTTCACGACGAGGTCCATGGTGAAGTTGATGTCGCGGCTGCCGTTGAGGATCACCTGACTCTCGGTCTCGTGGACGAACGAGTTGCCCGATGAGATCGCGATCGCCTCGTAGGTGGTGTTGAGATCCATCCCCGCTGCCTTGGCGGTGACGAGTGCCTCGGCGCACGTGATCAGGTTGGCGGTGGCGAGATAGTTGGTCAGCACCTTGAGCACCGACGCCGAGCCGAGTTCGCCGGTGTGGAGTACTCGACGGCCGAGGGTGGTGAGTACCGGCAGCATCCGTTCGAAGACGTCTCGGTCACAGCCGGCGAAGATGGCGATGTTGCCGGTGGCGGCACGATGGCAGCCACCGCTCACCGGACAGTCGACAGGTGACGCACCGGTTTCGATCACCTTGGCGCCGAGACGCTTCACCTCGGCCTCATCGGTGGTGGACATCTCGGCCCAGATCTTCCCCGAGCCGAATCCGGCNAGCAGCCCGTCCTCNGCCTCCATGACCGCCGCCGACGCGGCAGGCGACGGCAGACACGTGATGACGAGATCGCACTGCTCGGCCATTTCCCTGGGCGACTCGGCGAACCTCGCGCCGGCGTCGACGAAGGGCTGTGCGATCTCCCGATCGAGGTCTCTGACCATCAGGTCGTAGCCGTTGCGCAGCAACGAACCGGCGAGCTTTCCGCCCACATTGCCGAGACCGATGAAACCGACCTTCATGGCCGTCCCCCTGTTGTTGGTGCCCTCGTTGGCTGCGGCATCGTAAGACCCACCGCTCCGCTGTGTCGACCATGCTCTTCACCCGAGGGCCGTTCGTCTCTGGCGACCACCAGACCGGTCTGGGTTCCGACGATCGCGAGGTCGAGATCCTCTGCTCTTACGTCAGTGACACCGAGGCGCACTACGGTGCGCGTCATGGAGTTCGAGACCATTACGTACGACGTCCAGGATCGTNTCGGACGACTGCACTTTGACCGTCCAGAGGGCGCAAACGCCGTCAGCCCGACCTTCGCCCGTGAGCTGCGTGAGGCGATGTTGCACATCTACTACGACGACAGCGTCAAGTCCGTGGCGGTCACCGCCGAAGGCAAGGTCTTCTGCGCCGGTGGCGATCTGAAACTTTTCCACGCCTGGGGCGACCAGATGGCCCGCAACGCCCACGACATGCTGATCGACTTCCACGCCGCGATCCACATGATGAACCACACCCCGAAGCCGTTCGTCGCCGGGGTGCGCGGCGCCGCAGGCGGTGCGGGCATGAGTCTCATGAGCGCCTTCGACCTCGTGGTTTCGGGCGAGAGCGCCAAGTACACGATGGCCTACACCCGAGCGGGCGTGACCCCCGACGGCACGTCGTCGTACTTCGTCACCCGACACATCGGGCTGCGCCGCATGCTCGACCTCACCCTCACCAACCGGGTCCTCTCCGCCGAGGAGGCCGAGAGCTGGGGGTTGGTCAACCGGGTTGTCGCCGACGACGATGTCGACACCGCCACCGTCGAGCTGGCCACGACCCTTGCGCAGGGCGCCACGTCGGCGCTGGGGGAAGCCAAGCGGGTGGTCTACAACGGCATCGACGCCACGCTCGAGACCGCCGGCGAGTTCGAGGCGGCGATGATCACCAAGGCGATGGCGAGCGCCGACGGGCTCGAAGGGGTCGCCGCCTTCGTCGAGAAACGGGCCCCCGAGTTCGAGTGATCCGGCGGGCCGACTGGTGATCGGCCGCAGCCCGGTCGTCGTCGTTTGCGGCTGATTACTCGATGAGGGTGTTGCCCCAGATCTGCCAGGCCAGGAGGCTCTTGGCGATCAGGCTGAGCCAGATATAGACGGTTTCGCCGTGGGCGTAATCGGCCCAACGCCCCTTGCCGCGGTACTGCAGCCACTGGTTCAGGGCGAAGCAGTTGAAGGCGAGGAAGATCGACACGAGGATGCCGTAGACGAATCCGGGCGGGCCGTCGTCGGCGACGGCGACACTGATCCACACGGAGGCGGTGATCGCCTTCCAGGGCGCAATACCTGCGATGCAGCCGAACCAGAACGGCGACCAGTACACCGGGCGGCCCGGTTGGTTGACCGTCTCCATCAGCCAGCCGAACAAGATCATGGCGATGTTCGCCCCGGCGATCGCGAGCAGCGCGCCGGCGTCGTAGATGCCGACCACCGAGGCGATCAACACGATCATGAGCGTCGACGATGCTGCGTACTCGATCCAGCGGATTCGGTTGCGTCCGGCCCGCAGCTCGCTTGCATAAAAGGAAAACCCGAGCGTTGCGACGAAGAGGTGAGCGACGGCGGAGAGNAGCAAGAAGCCGGCGGTGCCGACGGCGAGTGGGTACGAGAACGCCTCGACCATTTCGCCGTCGGCGAGTGGGGTTCCCGGCGGCCCGTTGGTGGCGAAGGAGGTGACCGGGAGTGAAAAGTCGTTGCTGACGAGCAGCATGAACCCACCCGAGACCAGATGGAGCACACCCATCACGAGGTTGAACCGTCGCAGGCGGTCGATGCGGTCGTCGGAAACCACAGGTGCGTTGAGGGGCGCAGTGATGCTGGCCATGCCCGGATCTACGGTCGGCAGCNCGCGACCGGATGCGTCCCACCCGCTCGGCGGATCGGTCGTGGCAGGATCAGGCCATGAGCGACGCCCCCACCCGCCTCCGGCGTGAACCCCCGCCGCTCCGCCGTCTCGCCGTGCTCCACACCGAGCCACGATCGGTCCGGATGATGCGGGTCGTCGTCGGTGGGGTTGAACTCGAGGGACTCGANCTGCCCGAACCGGCGGCGAGCGTGCGATTGCTCGTTCCCTGGCCGGGTGAGTCCTTCGANCTGCCGACGTGGAACGGCAACGAGTTCCTCCTCGCCGATGGTCGCCGTCCCGCGCTCCGAACCTTCACCCCGGCGCACCTCGACGANCACGAACTCACCATCGACATCGTTCGGCATCGGGGCGGAGCGATCGCCGACTGGTCAGAGACGGCGTCGCCCGGCGACCCGTGTGCGNTCTCGGGGCCCGGCCGCGGTGAGGCCATCGACGAATCAGCAGACCGCTACGTGTTGCTCGGNGACGAGACCGCCATNCCGGCGATCGAGCANCTACTCAGGGTCATCCCGGCATCGATGGAGGTCGACGTCCATCTCGAGATCGAGCATCCCGACGCTCGCCTGGCGTTGCCCGACCACCCGTCGGCGGCCGTGGTGTGGCATCACGCCGTCGATACCGAACCACCCGGCACCTCGTTGCGCCGAGCGATTGCGGGCACCACCGTCACGGGCGGTACCCGGGTTTGGGCGGCCGGCGAGGCCGCATCGATGCAGGCGATCCGCACCCACCTTTTCGACGAGCGAGCCACTCCTCGTTCGCACACGACGATCCGTGGCTACTGGAAGGTGCCTCGTTCCTGAGCGACCGCGGCGACCATCGAGACGAATGCGGGTCGGCCTGTGGTGCCGCCGTAGGCTTCTCGTGATGAGCCTCTCTCCCGAGCACCTCGACGTCGTCGTCGTCGGCGCCGGCATCTCCGGTATTTCTGCGGCCTACCACCTGCAGACCATGTGCCCCGACCGCGAGTTCGCGATCCTCGAGGGCCGGTCGGCACTCGGCGGCACCTGGGACCTTTTCCGCTATCCCGGTGTCCGCTCCGACAGCGATATGCACACGCTGGGCTTCAAGTTCAAGCCGTGGAGCAACCCGAAGGCGATCGCCGACGGCCCTTCGATCCTCGACTACCTGAACGAAACGGTCGACGAGTTCGGGATCGGGGAGAAGATCCGCTTCGACCATCGCATCTCGAACGCAAGCTGGTCATGGACCGACCGGCGATGGACGCTCACGGTCGATCATGGTGACGACACGTTCGAGATCACGGCCAACTTCGTGTTCATGTGCACCGGGTACTACTCGTACCGGGGAGGCTTCACCCCCGAGTTCGCCGGCGCTGACGCGTTCGGCGGCCAGATTATCCACCCCCAGGAATGGCCCGAAGATCTCGACTACGCCGGCAAGCGGGTTGCGGTCATCGGGTCGGGCGCCACGGCGGTGACCCTCGTTCCGGCCATGACCGACCGGGCCGAGCACGTGACCATGGTGCAGCGCACACCGACCTGGGTCGTGTCTGCGCCGTCGCAGGATCCGATCGCGAACGCGCTCCGGAAGGTACTGCCCAATGGCCTGGCGTTCGAGCTCACCCGCCAGAAGAATCGGCGCTTCGGCGAGTACGTGTATCGCCAGACCCGCACCAACCCCGACCGAGTCCGTCGACGACTGCTGAGCGAGCTCGCTAAGCACCTGCCGCAGGAGCAGATCGACGCCCACTTCACGCCGTCGTACAACCCGTGGGACCAACGGGTCTGCCTTGTGCCCGACGCCGACCTGTTCGAGGCGATCAAGGCCGGCAAGGCCGACGTCGTCACCGACACCATCGAGCGTTTCACCGAGACGGGAATCCAACTCGATTCGGGCACGCATGTCGACGCCGACATCATCGTCACCGCCACCGGGCTCAAGCTGGTGACGATCGGCGAGATGGACCTCGACATCGATGGCGAAAAGATCGACTTCTCGGAGCTCTGGACCTACAAGGGCCTCGGCTATTCCGAGATCCCCAATCTGATCTCCGTCTTCGGGTACATCAACGCCTCGTGGACCCTGCGGGCCGACCTGATCGTCGAGTACGGCTGCCGCCTGCTGAATCACATGNGCAACACCGGCACCGACACTGCCACCCCGCGTCTCCGCCCGAGCGATCTCGACATGCCGCGTCGCCCCTTCATCGACGACTTCCCCGCCGGCTATATGCAGCGAATGATGCCGATGCTGCCCAAGCAGGGCAATCGAGCCCCCTGGCTCAACACCCAGTCGGTGAGCGAGGACATGAAGCTCATCGGCAAGGAACCCGTCGACGACGGCGTCATGGTTTTCGGTTAGCCGAGCACCCGATCGAACATCTCGGTGGTGGCGTTCCAGCCGACCGTCGCCGCTTCCTCGTGATACGTCGGCGAGACCGGCCAGGTGTAGCCGTGGTCGGCGCCGTCGAAGATTCGCAGCGTGATGTTGTCCAGCCCCTCGATGGCGTCGAGGTAGCGCTGGTGCATCTCGATCGACTGGACCTTGTCGGCGGTGCCGATGCCGATCCAGAGTTCTCCGATCGCGTCGACGGTGAGATGGGGCGACGCTTCGGTGTCGTCGGTGAGGAACGACGGGTGCCACATCGCACCGGTCGGGAACCGGTGCGGCAGTTCCTGCATGGCCATGTGCACATACCGGGCGCCGAGACAGAACCCGATGGTCGCCATGGGTCCGTCGGTCCACCCGAGCGCATCGAGTGTTGCGTCGCGATCCATCAGCACCTGACCGTCGTCGAGGGTGCCGAGCATTTCCATAATTTTGAGCCGGTTGGCCTGATTCGCCTCGGCGTCGTCGACAGGGTCGAAGCCGATCATGCGGCCGTGGCGATGCCACAGGTCGGGGATCGCCACCTCATAGCCGGCCTCGGCCAGCCTGACGGCAAAGTGCGTGAGCGACGGCCGGATACCTGGCGCGTCCATGAAGATCAGCACCCGCTTCGAGTTGCCGCCTTCCGGGGACGCGTGCACGATGGCCATCGGGCCGTCCGCTGTCTCGGTGTCGATGATCTGCTCGGTGATCGTCATGGAACCTCCCTCGGTGGTGGAACCGTACCCGCGGTTGTCAGATCGAGGCCGGCGGCGGAACCGAGNAGGTCGACCCGCACCATCGGGCCGTGCTCGACGAGGGCCTCGAGAGAACCGGTCTGGCGGCGATACCACCCGGTGACATCGGCGCTGAACACGCGTCGTCGCTCGTCGGAATCGGTGACGATCACGGCTCGGGAATCGAGGGTCTCATCGATCGACTCTTTGAGCACAAAGCGGAACTCGGGATGGGCCTTGAGGTTCGCGATCCAGTCGCGAGGTGCGTACTCGCGCTCGTCCTCGCCGGCCCCGGGCGTGCCGCAGAGGTAGATCCGGCCGTCGACGACGACGTACCAGATCTCGGTGGTGCGCCACTCGCCACTTCGCGCACCGAGCGTGACGATGTCGATCGTCATGTCGCGCAGAAGGGCGGTGCGAACAGCAGCCAGTCGGTCGGGCGTCATGGCGCGGAGCGTAACCCCGGCGAGCAGGTCTGGAAGAGCCATCCGTGACGCGATTACACTGTAAGTCTGAGCTGAGGAGCACCCCCGATGACCGACATGGCCGAAGAGACACGTCAGATCTTCAACCCCGACGTGGTCACCCCCGAGATGGAAATGGCGGAGAAGGGCCGCAACGCCCCCGGTGCCTACGACGTGCCCATCGAGGAGGTCAACCCACTCAACGCCCACCTCTTCCTCGAGGATCGCTGGCAGGAACACTTCGCTCGCCTGCGCGCCGAGGATCCGGTCCATTTCAACGAACTCAAGACCTCGGGTCGTTACTGGTCGATCACCAAGTACGACGATGTCCGCGCTGTCGACGGCGACTGGGAGACTTACTCCTCCGCCAGCGGCATCACCCTCGGGCTGTCGGTCGAGAAGATGCGGGGAGAAGTGCTTCCTCAGCAGCTCACCCCGTTCATCGCCATGGATCCGCCCACCCACACCGAGCAGCGCAAGACGGTCCGCGGCGTGTCGGCACCGAGCAACCTTCGCAACATCGAACCGATGATCCGCGAGCGCACCGCCGCCCTCCTTGACTCACTCCCCGAGGACGAGTCGTTCGACTGGGTCGACGTGGTCTCGATCGAGCTCACGACCCTCATGCTCGCCACCCTCTTCGACTTCCCGATGGAGGATCGCCGCAAGCTCACCCGCTGGTCCGACATCGTGTTCGCCATCCCCGGTCCNGGTGGCGTCGTCGAAACCCAGCAGCANAAGATCGACGAGCTGTTCGAGTGCGTCGCCTATTTCGAGAAGCTGTGGGACGAGCGTCGGGGCCAGGCCGGCTTCGATCTCGTCACCATGCTCGCCAACGGCGAGCACACCAAGGACATGTCGGCCTTCGAGCACCTCGGCAACCTGCTGCTGCTAATCGTCGGCGGCAACGACACCACCCGCAACACGATGACCGGCAGCGTCTACGGCCTCCACAAGTTCCCCGAGAACTTCGAGAAGCTGAAGGCCGACCCGTCGCTGATCGAGAAGTTCGTCCCCGAAGTCATCCGCTGGCAGACGCCGCTGGCCTACATGCGCCGCACGGCCACCAAGGACACTGTCCTGAACGGCAAGGAGATCAAGAAGGACGACCAGCTCCTCATGTGGTACATCTCCGCCAACATGGACGAGGACGTCTTCGAGAACCCCGAAGTCCTCGACATCGACCGGGAGAACGCCGACCAGCAGTTGTCCTTCGGCTATGGCATTCACTTCTGCATGGGGAGCCGCGTCGCCGAACTCCAGCTCCGAGTGCTCTGGGAAGAGATGCTCAAGCGCTTCGAGACCATCGAGGTTCTCGCCGAGCCCGAGCGGGTCTTCTCGTCGTTCGTCCANGGCTACGCGAGCATGCCGGTGAAGGTGACTCGCCGCTGAGCGAGTCCACGACCACCGATCNCCCATCGNTCCNNGGCGTNGATTCGACGCGCTCGTGGGTCGTCGTGGCATCGGCCTTCTTGGCGATGTTCACGGTGTTCGGGGCGGCCTACAGCTTCGGTGAATTCTTTGGCCCGATGGCCGACGAGTTCGGCACCGACCGGTCGGAAACCGCGCTCTTCTTCGCCCTGACGACCTTCGCCTACTTNGCGCTCGGGATCGTGACCGGCCGCATCGCCGATCGGCATGGCCCTCGCCGGGTCGTCGCCTTCGGCGCGACGGCNATGACCATCGGGCTCCTCCTCACTGCCGAGGTCGAGTCGATCCAGCTCGGCTACCTCACGTACGGCCTCGGCGTCGGGATCGGTGTCGCATGCTGCTACGTGCCGATGGTCGCCGCGGTCGGCGGCTGGTTCGAAGCGAGGCGAACGCTTGCGCTGGGCCTCGCCGTGGCCGGCATCGGCACCGGAACGCTCGTCATGGTGCCGATGGTCGAGTGGGTCATCGACAACCAGGGCTGGCGTGACGCCTATCGGCTGCTTGCGATCATGACCGCCGTGCTCCTGACCGTCGCTGCCATCGGGGCTCACCGTCCCCCAACCTCAGCGGCGTCGCCCGTACCGATCCGAGAGGCGATTCGTGGCCGCGTGGACTTCTGGATTCTGTACGTCTCATCGATCCTGATCTCGATCACCTTGTTCACGCCCTTCGTCTTCCTCGCCGACTACATCGACACGGTCGGCGGCACCGGTTCGGCCGCGGTCTTGCTGGGGTTGATCGGTATGAGTTCGATCGCAGGCCGACTCGGCTTCGGTGCGGTCGCCGCCCGCATCGGCATCACCGGGCTGTACCAACTGTCGTTCCTCGTGCTGTCGCTCAGTGTGTTGCTCTGGATCGTCGCCGACACGAGCTACAGCCTGCTGATCCTCTTCGCCGTCGTCCTCGGGGTCGCCTACGGCGGCTTCATCGCCCTGTCCCCGGCCGTGGTCGCCGTGCGGTTCGGTGTCGTCGGGATGGGCGGCGTGCTCGGTGCGCTCTACACGGCCGCTGGCGTGGGCGGCCTCGTCGGGCCGCCGACCATCGGAGCGATCATCGACGCCTCGGATCACACCGCGGCCCAGATCACTGNGCTCGTGAGCGGCCTGCTCGGCACTGCGCTGCTCCTCACGATGCGTCCGCCGCCAACACCAGTGTGATCACCGACCGTGTCGACAGCTGCGCAAGCCGCGACCTCGGTCCAATACAACTTCAATACAAGGTACGATGATCCCCGTTTCCGGGGATTCCCGACGACCACAGCAGCAAAAGCGAGACCGACGTCATGAGCCTGTACGACGACTATCTGAACGAGATCGAGGACCGGAAGGCGCACGGGCTCCACCCGAAGCCGATCGACGGTGCCGACCTGCTGACCGAGATCGTTGTGCACATGTCCGACCCCGACAGCCCCCACCGGGCCGACTGCCTCGACTTCTTCGTCTCCAACGTGCTCCCCGGCACCACGAGTGCTGCTGGCCTCAAAGCCGCTGTGCTCAAGGATGTGATCACCGGTGTTCGCGCCATCGATGGCATCTCGGTCGAGTCGGCGTTCGAGCAGCTTTCGCACATGAAGGGCGGCCCGTCGATTGCGGTCCTGCTCGACCTCCTGCTCGGCGACGACGAGGACTCGGCCCGAGCCGCCGCCGATGTGCTCAGGACTCAGGTCTTCCTCTACGAAGCGGACATGGCCCGCCTGGCCGAAGCGCACCAGGGNGGCAACNCGCTCGNCACCGAGGTGCTGCAGAGCTACGCNAACGCCGAGTTCTTCACCGANCTNNCCNACATCGACGAAGAGATCGAGGTCGTGACCTTCGTCGCCGGCGTCGGCGACATCTCCACCGACCTGCTCTCCCCCGGCGCCGATGCCCACTCCCGTTCCGACCGGGAGTTGCACGGCCAGAGCATGTTCGAGCACAACAACGAACAGCAGCAGGCGCTGCTCGACCTCCAGGCCGCCCACCCCGACAAGCGCGTTCTGCTGGTTGCGGAGAAGGGCACGATGGGCGTGGGTTCGTCGCGTATGTCCGGCGTNAACAANGTCGCCCTCTGGATCGGCAANCAGGCCAGCGAGTACGTGCCGTTNATCAANTNCGCCCCGATCGTCGGCGGCACGAACGGCATTTCCCCGATCTTNCTCACCACCGTCGGCGTCACCGGCGGAATCGGCCTCGACCTNAAGAACTGGGTGACCCANTTCGACGCCGACGGCGAGCTCATCGTCGACGACGACGGTGAAGCGATTCTCGAACAGACCTACTCGGTCGATACCGGTTCGGTTTTCACGATCAACACCCGCACTCGGAAACTGATCGACGCCGATGGCAACCACAGCTTCAACTTCAAGGCCGCTGCAGGCACCGGCTACCTGCATGTCATGCGGGATGACGGCAAGGGGGAGCCGTTCAACAGCACCGTCGAACTGGTCAG
>FUFK010080012.1_pt1 | contig 18426 bp, 16 predicted proteins | sample 1021851 | NCBI WGS metagenome assembly FUFK01 (sample SAMEA51879418, study PRJEB19060) | metagenome
GCAGATGCAACACTCAGACTTTGTCGTGCACTATCCACTGACGAATGGCCAAACACTCCTCACGCATGTGTGATTGTTAAGCACAACAATCCATGCGGAGCGGCCTTAGGTAAGACGCAATTAGAAGCGTACGAAGCTGCACTTGCTAGCGATCCAGAAAGTGCATTTGGCTCAATTATCTGCTTCAATGAACCTGTAGACGCCGACACTGCGAAAGCCATGGAGCCATTGTTTATTGAAGTTCTAATGGCGCCAGGCTATCATGAAGATGCTAAATCAATAATCATGCAGAAAAAGAATCGCAGAATTTTGACCATAGAATCGCCCAACAACAGACTGGCCCCTTTAGAGAGAATATTGGTAAAGAAACCAATCGAAGGTGGTTGGATTGTTCAAACCGAAGAGGCTCCAATAATTGATTGGACAAAAGCAAAAGTAGTCACAAAAGCAGAACCAAGCCAAGCCCAGATTGATAGCATGAAGTTTGCCGTAAGAGTTTGTGAGCAAGTCAAATCAAATGCGATTGTTATGGTTCAAGGGACGGCCACAGTCGGAATTGGACCAGGTCAAACCAGCCGAGTTGAGGCGGTGAAAATAGCTGCAAGAAGAGCTGGTGAGCGAGCCAAGGGTTGTGTACTTGCATCAGATGCATTTTTCCCATTCAAGGATGGACTTGAACAAGCAGCAAATGCGGGAGCATCTTCTATTGTCCAACCTGGGGGCTCGATTCGCGACCAGGAGGTAATCGATGCGGCAGATGATTTAGGCGTCTCTATGCTATTTACCGGACATCGCTTATTCAGACACTGAAAGTAGAAGCAATGAAAGCAAAGCGCTACTTCCTCTACCCATGGCAACCAGTATAGGCACAACGCGAGTTGCCACAATGAACGAACCTCTAAGGTGTGCAATATTGATTTCAGGCTCGGGTAGCGGCATGCAGGCGATGCTTGAACATCAGCAAAATCCAAATTGCTTGCATATTACTACGGTTGTAGTTAGCAATAAGTCCGGAGTAAAAGGTATAGAAAGGGCAGCAAACTTTGACATTCCAACCGCAGTAGTAGAGATATCATTAGAATTAATGGGCGAGGAAAGAAGAATTGCTCATGAACTAGAAATTGAACAGGTACTACTTGATCGTGAAGTAGAATTAATCATTCTCAGCGGATATATGCGTTTATTGAGCCCGCAATTTGTCGAACGGTGGGAAGGTAAAATTGTCAACATACATCCTTCATTGCTGCCAGATTTTCCTGGTGCCCATGCACATAGAGAAGTTATTCGATCCGGCGTGGATAAATCAGGTTGTACAGTACACTATGTCGATGCTGGAATGGATACTGGACAAATTATTGCGCAATGTGAGGTGGAAGTATTGCCAGGCGATACGGAGGAGACATTAGCATCCAGAATTAAGCACTTCGAACATATCCTTTACCCTCAAGTTGTTGATGCTATTGCAAGTGGCGACTTTTCAAATCTGAGCGTTGATTAAAATTATTGAATTCACTACTTAAGGCGATATTTTCATAATCCGGAAATTTTCCTAATAGGCCGGTCAGTGTAGATGCCTCCCAAACGAGTTTTTCCGGGTTAGAAATTCTAGCGAATAATGGTTGGCGATTGCCAAACCCGTCAATTGGGACACAGTTTTCTTGCTCCACCAATTTATTTATTCCTAATTTAGTTATGTTAAACCCATCACAAGGTATCAGTAAAATATCGTTACCAACTTCTCTTACGGACCACCGAACAACGTCTAAAACACCTCTACTGTCTATCGGATCAACCCAGACCTCGCCATCAAAGAGCTTCATTCTATCCTCACTGCCGCACAAGGTGATAATTCGTGAAACATTTGCCCTATCACACTCATTACGAATTCTTTTCACACCACCAAACATAGTTGATTTGTCTTCTCTCATTCGAGTACTTTTGCCACCAGCAAAAATTAGTACGGTAGTCATGTCAATCGTCAATGTAAATCATCAAGTTTGTTCATCGCATCCTCAAGTTCATCAAGTAAACATCTAACCCGTTCCATAAGCGCTTTTCTTTCACGACTACTGCGCGCTTCGGGCAACCATTCAAGCAATCTTCTTACATCCTTAGCGTCCCTTTCCACAGTCCATTGAAGTACAGCCTCCATCACTGGGTCTTCTGTCGGTAAGAATCGCTCGGCCATACTATTGCTATGTCATCAAGGTGCATCAATTATCCTGTTGCAATAATTTGTTTCTAATCCGTTCAAACAATTCTCCACCGCCTGGGGCAGAGATAACTAAATCCCGTAATNCTGGCGACGTTTTACCTCTAACGGAAATAAATAACATCGCTATTTGATGCCATAATGCGCTTTGTTGTGCCATAGCAATTAACCATGAATCATCTGGAACAGGATGCCCACTTCGCTTCATTTCTTCGGCAATTTCAAGGATAATTTCCATTGGCTCTTGGCTACCAAATAGGTGAATAAGAGCCATCCATGGGTCTTCACCCAACTCTTCCTTTGAGAGATTAGCTAAGAGTAAGCCGGTTAATTTCAAATCTTCTCTTGCGTGTCGGCGCCAAAGTGCGGGAATCAGTTTTGCTAATCTACGAGGTTTGTCTTTACCATAGGTCAACAACCACGAGGCAATAGTTCGCATCTCTGGGTCTGGGCAGCCATAATGGGCAGAAAACCCACCATGATCTGCAGTAATATCTGCTCTTGGTCTAGTAATCATCCCCGGAGTTCCAGCAGCATATGCATCGCTGAGAAATTTTAGGCAGCGACGATTTGACTTGAGAACTTTTGACGTAGATTGCTCGAGAAACTGGTCGAGTTTAACATTCATTTTTTGGCCCCATCCGCCGCTTTTTTACGTACGACATCAAACAAGTCGCCAACCAAGCTAACCGAATCTCTAAGCGTTCCTAACATCTTATCGATGACATTCGGGTCTTCGAATTTCTCTTTGACAATTTCTCGCAACTCATCTTCAATTCTGCGGTGCTCATCATCATCAATACCGAATATATCCCTAAGGTGAGCGAGTACTCTAAATTCATCTCTTGATAGTGAGGCATTGACGATGGCTATTTCGAATACTTTGGTGTATATCTCATGAGCCTTCTTGTTATCTATCGGCTTACCACCCTTGACTTCCTCGTCATTCCGGATAGCTTGATAGATTTGAGAAGGCTCATCCTCACTTAGCCCTAATGCACTGGCTAGTTTTATAATCAACCGTTTTTCTTCTCTGGTAAGAATCTTATCCACCAACATCACAGAAATAGTGCTGTGAAACGCTTCCAGACTGTAGGATATAGGTTCGGACACAACACTCCCATGCACTTACTATTATTGAATTAGTTGCTATATAGAAATATGCAAATTGAGAGATTTTCAACAATAGCATTCAATAATGATGTGCCCTTAGGACTGTTTGTTCACATTCCATTCACACTACGACTTTCGGGTCGGAGTTTTGGTATCGAGGGCTCTCCCTCATCCATTTTGACCGGTCTGTGGACTATGAGGAATTCATATGGCAAAGAAACATAATAGTCGAGGAGGCAACAACTCGAAAGGAAATAAAGCAATGAAATATATGGTCCGAGCTGACATTAAGGTCAACGGAACCGTGCAAAGGAAAGACATCATCGGTGCAATCATGGGCCAAACAGAAGGCCTACTTGGAGACGAACTCGAGTTAAGAAAGCTTCAGAGAACCGCAAGAATAGGTCACGTAGATGTGGAAATGGAAAATAGAGGTGGCAAAGTTCACGGTATGATCCTAATTCCAAGCAGCCTTGACAATGTTGAGACTGCAATTATCGCATCATCGTTAGAAACCATTGACCGGATTGGCCCTTGCACCGCAAAAATAACAGTAATAGAGATACAAGATATTAGGGCTACAAAGCGGACTGTGGTGGTTGATAGAGCTAAGGAATTACTTCTTGATTTAGTTAATTCCGGTGAGGCAGCATCAAAGACAGTCATTGAAGAAGTGCGCTCAGTGTTAACAGTTGGAACAGCAAAACAATTCCACGGACTGACATGCGGTCCAAATATCGAATCCTCCTCTTCATTAATCGTAGTTGAGGGAAGAAATGATGTAAGAAACCTACTAAACTGCGGCGTTAAGAATGCGATTTCGGCAGATGGAGCAGGCTCGATTAAACAAGAATTAATTGATCTGGCTAATGGCAAAGAGACAGTGGTTCTGGCCATCGATGGAGACCGTGGTGGCGAGATGCTATTCAGTCAATTAAACCAAATGATGAAGGTTGACTTTGTCGCTCAAGCACCAGTTGGGCAGGAATGGGAACTATTACCACAAAAGACCATAACAAAATGCTTGTCAATGAAGGTTGAAGCATCTAAATTTGCCCACCAACTGAAGCAAAAGCAAGATGCGGATGATGAAAAAGCAGGCATCGAAGATAAAAATTGGGCAGAAGATATGGACGATACATTTGAGAAAGCAAAAGCACCAAAAGAAGTCGAAGAATTCTTTACNCATTTGGATGATGTTCCACCACGTAAAGCAGTCTTTGTAATGATGGATGGAACGGTGACCGACCCCGTCGGCCCTAAGGATCTCGCGACAGCAGCAAATGAAGCGGATGGGGCAATAGCAATAATCTATAATGGCACTATAAGCGATAAGACTCTCGACATTGCTTCTGAAGCAGCGATTGAGACTGTTGTTGGAACAAAAAAAGGCAAAGGTTATGGAAAGCGGGACGATGTGCAAACGTGGCTTGCTGAAGTGCATCGCTGAATCTCAAAATCATCGAGCATATAATGAATTGAGGCCGTTCTGCGTCAAACATGAGCGACGAGCNACCTGCTTGGCCTGATGACGATGAAGATCCTTTTGCTGCGGTTNCGGATACCAAGGAAGAAACCGATGACAGACCAACTGAAGAGGAACCTGAAGACACACAACTAGCAGGAGAAGAGGAACCTGAAGACACACAACTAGCAGGAGAAGAGGAACCTGAAGACACACAAATAGCAGCCCAAGAGGCAACCAAACCCGATGAACAGTCTATTCCATGGGGGTTGCCGGTCAGAGTAGCCCCAGTACTAGCTATGTCTAGTGAAGATGTCGCTGAATACCCACTAAACGAATCGCCCGACGGGAGGAAAAACACCTCCCTTATCGTTAATGATAACCTAATTCGTATCATTGAGGTTACCTATGATGATGATGGACAGCGAAGGCTGAATGTCAAGGTCGCTTTAAGAAATGAATTAACCGGTTTCTCACACAGTCATAATGAGCTAATGCACAAGCATAAGTGGGTGTGGATCATTTCTTTCCTAGTAGGTCTTGCAACACTATTCGTTCCGTTTATAGGGTTTTTAGGGCAAATTCTTCTTGCAATTGGCATAATTGGTTGGACATACATGCACCTTGAGGTACACAACCTTGAATTTTCCACTAGTGGATCAAAGCATAAAGTAGCATTTACTGGTTATGGATCCAATAGACCCATGTTTAGGGCAAGCATGGCGTTGATTGGGCCAACCATTGCTAATTATATGGATACCGGAGAATTCGATACCGAATCAATTACCGCATTGCACCAATCCATCTCTACCCCAGTCCAACGGATTCCACCGATAGTTATAGATGAGGGCGCGTCAAATGAACAAATACTAGCACCAATTATTCAAACAACAGAACAAACAAATCCTGAATCTCCGATTGAACCAGTAACTACACCCTCGCCGCCACTAGCGACGCAACCAGAACCCCCGCTCCCACTTGCCACACCTCCGCCGCCACTAGCGACGCAACCAGAACCCCCACTCCCACTTGCCACACCACCGCCGCCACTAGCGACGCAACCAGAACCCCCACTCCCACTTGCCACACCTCCGCCACCAATTACTTCAACAGGGCCGCCACTACCACCCCCACTTCCTCCCGCGCGGCTTCCTCCGCCCTTGCCCCCAGTTTCTATGGTGGCGCCACTGCCACCAATGGGATTTGACAGAGGAGAAATACCACTTGATGCGCCGCTGCCGCCAGCCCCCGAAATATCTGTAGCAGCAGCGCCAATTGAAGAATCTCTTTCTGCCGATGAGAAGAATGAATTGCTTGAAGACTTGCAATAATCATTAAGCCGACACTACAACTCCACTTGCGCTAGTTAGGTTTAGCGTAGACAACAACTTGTCTACCTCGGTAGTTAACGCAACTATTTCATTAAGTGCTGGTAACTCTTGCTCATCTTTTTCCAGCGGTACACGGAAGCCAGGGCCGGGGATTCTTTCCAGTGCCTTACCGAGGGTAGCAGAATCTAGAATCAGGTTGCCTTTCGCTGCCTTGTGGCGAGCTTCTAAACGCATTTTTACCCAATTTTCGTAGCGTTTTAGCCCACTGGCTATTTTCATAATGAGGACCTTTCTTTTACCATCATATTCGTTGGACTGCGGCAGTAGTCTAAGGATAAGCCTTAACATACGGTCTACTCTAATATCTCTAGGTTCTTTTCCAACATTTTTTGCTAGACTACGTCGAATTTCGCCGATTTGCTCGGAGTTTGAGGCAGTTCTATCGTAACTGTTACCCAGACCGATTTTTTCCATTAAAATATGAAGGTGTTCGAGGTCTGTAGAATCACTAGCTTCAGATGCGACAACGATTTTGTATTGTCTTTCGTCAGTTGGTTCTGAAATATAATCATCTTCTATTCTATCGTCTTCTTCAGCCTCTTTCCCACCGCGATCATTTGCGGTATCCGAAACGACCGGCTTTACTGTGGCCGATTGACCTTCTACCTTGGTTGAGATATGTTCCTCATCTGNAGACAGAATCTCNTGGCTCATAGTCTCAAGGATTGCTTCATGAGCATCTTCTAAAGCATCATTGGTCTCAATTGTTGTTTTTGGAAGCCTCGATAGCGATTTGCTAATATGCTTAGGTCTCCACGGAGTGAAGGTAAACCCTTCATCTTCAATCGGGCGATTTGCGATGGTTTTCATCATCGAGGGAATTTGTTCTGCAATCTTAGGAAGGTTGAGAGGATCCCTCATCTCTTCTTGAATCTGTAACGCTAATGATATGTTACGGTTCCACGGCATGCTAGCTAATCTTTTGCACAATGCGGCATGATTATTCACCTGGTTTCTAACGTCCGGAAGTAACTTAGCAATTCGAATTGGGTCGGACTGGAGAATTGCCCTCATGTCGTCAATATACCAGCCAGCCGCCTCAAACATTTCCAACTCATTGTCAATTCTATCGGCTATTCTTTCACCAATCTTACCACTTGTTATTGAATTGTGAGATAAGGACATATCAGTTGCTTGGCCATGTTTTCTAGCGTCGCTAACAAACTCCTCAAATTCACTCAAGCTGAATTTATTAGATGCAGTATTTTCAGCTGCTTTACCAATTGCAATTAATTCCATTAATTCTTTTTCTAACAACGCTCTGTGACGGGCACGACGCGTTACCATACGATGAATCATCATCTTTGTGTCTTGAATAACGTCATCACCAACATCAATTTCTCGCAACAAGTTAATCCGTTGTTCAATTTCATTTTTCCCTTCAAACGAAATGTCAATTTGTAGCAATTGGTCAATGCAGTCCAGGCGCATCTGCCATGTTTCGGAGGCAAATTTTACCAATGCTAGAGAGTTTACTGGATCTGCCTCTATCCGGTCATTCCACTCATCCAAAACAAGACCTTGGTTCTGGTATTTTTCAATCATCGAATAACACTCTAGTTCTGCTTCTTGCCAGCGCAATTCCAATTCATCAGTTATTTCTGCTAACGATTGGGTTTGATGTAGATCACCAATGTATTCTACTGCTGCGTCACCCGCATTCATTCGATTGCTATAATACTTATAGCGTTCGACTTGAGCTAAGTGTTTTTCAACCTCAGTGGTTAATTCTGGAAGATTGGTTTCCCATTCAAACATGTCTTTCGCGGCAATGTTGGATGTAGGAAAAACAACTCCTGCCTCTAACCAATCGGCAATTTGTAGGTTTACTTTTGACAGCCGCTTTTTTAAATCAAGACCCATGCTAGAAACCCGTTTTGATAAATCCATTATTGCTTCTTCTGAATCGTTATTCAGCAATAATTTTCGCTGAGTTTCAAAATTCTCCGCTAAGAGTTCATCATATTCGGCGATTTCATCAATTATCTGCAACCTGATCATCTCATGCAAATTATGCAATTTTTGCCGTCGAGTGATTTCTGTTATGGCATCTACGACATTCATTTCAACGATATATTCTACATCATACCCTTCAGATTGTAAACTCTCAACAGCAGAATATAGCATACGCTTTTGACGGGCTTCATTCTCTTCTATCTCTGTAAGAATCGCATCTATTTCGTCAAATGAACTAGGATCCGACATTTTCGGCGCCAACAAATTAATTCTTGGCCTTGAGGATTCATCTAAGGCATCGCAGCGTGCTAGAATCAAGGTTCGTTTCGCACCCAACATAACAGATTCCCAAGTTCTCTGTGAATCATTTAGTATCAATTCCCAACGCCTGTTTTGTTTTGCCCATTCTTCATATCGTTCAATAATATTTTCAAAGTTCATTGGATTATTTAGTGCAGCAGTCCATTCGGCAAATAATCCATTGGAGATATCAAGTCGTTCTAACCACTCATAATTCATTCTGGTAATCAACTGTTCACTGGCGCTGATTAGGTATTCAACCCGCATTATGGCCTCAGTAGCATTAACTGAGTTTTTGTTAAGGTAATCAGCAATTTCGTCTGTGGCCAATCCTTTGTCAGCCCAATTCCGAAGTCGATTGTCAAACCAACCAACATCAGTTGCACCTACAATCTCGTCTGACATGGCTTGACCTAGACCCATGTGACAAATGATAGTCCTTCAATGTGAGTCTCGTAATATACAGGAATTTGATAATTTAAACCATAATTCAAAAACCGGCTTTAATTTCAAGGGTCAAAAAAGCCATAATTCCACTCGCTTACAGCCGGAGAGCATAAAGGGTCAGACCAAACTCCATCTGCATGGAACCAATTACAGCCTTATTTGGGATTGCTTGTCTAGGTGCAGGCGGAGGCGTTGGATACTGGTTGAAACAGAACCATGATAAGATGCTAAAATTAAACCAATTCAATACGCTGTTGCAGGAATCGCAAAGCGCCCATTTTATGCAATTAAATAATCAGGTTTCAGACCTGAATTCACAATTATCAGCATTAAATAATATGGTCGAAGCACTGAGAGCGACCAATCCCGAGTTAGATGGAGCATTGAAATCCTATAATACTATAATTGAATTGGAGCATTATGGTAAAAATCACACTTTGACAGGTGAATCACAACCATTCACAGATGCTTTGTCAGCGCTTGAAACCCTTGTCTCGCCTATTTCGGTTGAGAGTGAGGTCGGTTCAATCGATCTTCTTACTCAAAATAGTTTGAACATGGTCATGCGTTTAGTTGAAATTTTGGATAACCATCAAATTAATGTTCAAGACCTTGGACTAAAACCCGTTTCAGCACACAAACTGGGTCATGCAACAATGAGCCTAAGACGATACGATTGGGCGGAAACGTGTTTTGGCATTGCTTATGCTTCATCACCGGGCAACGCCAACGTTCTCGAAGCATTAGAATTTATTGCTATTGAACGCGGTGATGAGGTGCTTAGAAGGCATTGGCTAGAAGCAAGAATGACTGTTAATCCTGATAACCCCGATTTGCTTAGGGCTCATGCTCATTTACTTGCTAAGATGGGTGATATGGAGGCGGAAAGAGATGTACTACGGCTCGAGGCCTTAGGATTGGATACGCCCGCTGACCGCTCACTCCTATCCGGGTTGAGGGCGCGGGCCGGCTCTCGTTCAGAAGCCTTAGAGGCGATTGAGCAAGCACTCGCAGAAGACCCTAGCCAAGCCAAGGATTGGCTTTCATATGCTACTCTTTTACACCAAGAAGGCGAGGTTAGCAAGGCCTTAGATTCCGTGAGCAAAAGTCTCGATTTAGATCGACAAAACGGAGATGCTTGGGCACTTAGTGCAACTATTTTAGCGAGCAAACCAAATCGGCTCAAGGAGGCATTGAAAGCGGCGATACACGCGGTTGCACTAGATTCTGGTGGAAGTGATATGATATTACTCAAAGCCGACCTACTGGTTGCAGATGGTCAAGCTACAGCAGCAGAAGAATCCTTGGTAAAAGCACTCAACAAGGATACGATGAATGGCGAATTACGAGCGAAAATAGCTACTAGATACCTACTTGATGGCAGACCTGACGATGCACAAAGTTTACTCGATGCCACCCCTGTTGGTATTGACCATGCACTACTACATGTTGTCGAGGGGCGCCTTCATCTTGTTAATGCCGATAAGACTAGAGACGGTACCGGGGAGACTGATGCAACGCTTCTTTCGGTTGCAATTGCGGCCTTTGAGGGAGCATTGAAACTTAACCGAGAACTCGGCGTCGCGTGGCTTGGACTTGCTCGGACTCAGCGATTATTGCGCAATATGGATGATGCCGAAGAGGCACTAACTAGGGCTCGAAGGTTGTTATCGGAGGATGACTCCTCTGCCGCCGCTGAGGCTGCACTATTGGCTCTTGACCAAGGAGATATTACTACTGCTGCAAGGCAGATTGATGTTGCAGATATTCACGGAGATAGCCCGGTAATATCCTATGTTCGCGGCAACATTGAGGCTAGAAGCGGCCATCTTGAACGGGCTCTAGAATACTATGGCAAGACTTTGAAAGCCGATACAAACCACATACGCGCTAGGCTAAACAGGTGCAGTATTTACATGGCTTTGGACGAGGGTAGAAAAGCTCTCGATGATGCTGAAATATTACTCGATCTAGCACCAAATTTTACTTTGGCAAGGTTCCGTAAAGCAGAGGCTGAGATGATGTTGGGCGAATGGACACGAGCTAGAGAAGATTTGGACATAGTCCTTGAAAAAGCGCCACATCACTATCAAGCACTTACCCAATTGGCCGCTTGCTTCATCGCCTTAGAGCGCCCNGAGCGTGCCGAAACACCACTAAATGAGGCTCTCAGGATCGCCCCCAACTACGCTCCGGCCTGGCATCAAAGAGGCTTGTTATATCTTGAATGGGGGCGCGATGATAACGCTATGAGTGACTTTGAAGCGGCGGTTAAAGCAGACCCTCAACATCTTGACTCAAGATTACACATTGCTGCCATGCGTCATGAAGCAGAACAGTTTGACGCAGCTGCCTCTGCTTGGCGAGAGGTTCTGCAGATCGATCCAGAACATTTGGTTGCTAAAACTAGATTAGACGAGTGCGAAATTAAACTGATGGCTTGACNAAATCATAGTTTAGCCACCCTCTCAGCCTCAGCGACAGTGTTTCTGACCGCAATGGCAGTATCAGGGGTAACTGAGATACTTGAAATTCCACAGTCGATAAGGAAAGGTGGAAACTCATCAGGGAAATCAGACGGCGCCTGACCACAAATACCTATTTCTAGGCCCCGAGCCTTGAACTTCGTAACAATGTCACGAATCATTGATTTTACCGCCGGCGATCTTGCGTCAACGGGGTTTTGATAACCTTCTAAGTCATCTCTTGATACAGCATAAACGGTCTGCACCAAATCGTTTGATCCTATTGAGCCACCGGCTAAGTCCATCATTTCCATGAATCGGTCGGCTTCTATGGCATTGGATGGCAACTCAACCATCACGAATAAATCGGTTCCGGAATTAGGCCCAATGTCATTTATCTCTAGCAAATCTTTGACCATTTCGCCTTCTTCCGGCGTTCGGCAAAACGGCACCATCAACTGTAGATTGTCCAATCCGAAGTCATATTTGACAGATTTCATCGCCGCAATTTCCATCTCAAAAGCGGGCNTGAACTTTTCATCCAAATAACGCGAGGCACCGCGCCACGCAATCATTGGATTTTCTTCGACTGGCTCAAATATTGAACCGCCTAGCAATTCACGATATTCATTTGATTTGAAATCAGATAGACGAACTAGCACCGGTCGGGGATAGAACGCGGCACAAATCAATCCAACACCTTCTCGAAGCTTGTCAATAAATAAATCCCGTTTGTCATCATATGCCCACGCACGGCTTTCTAATGACTCNACTAAGCTTCGAACGTCGTTCATGTCAGCGGCAACAAATGACTCATGATACGGTTTCAGGCCCGTTGAAAGCTCGCCGGTTTCCACATACTTTTTGAGCTCCTCATGATGGACAAAAGCCAATGGATGGATGCCAAGTTCTGAGGATAGAATAAATTCAATCCGAGCCAGACCCACACCGTCGACCGGTAATTTAGAATCAATAAGCGATTTTGTTGGAAATCCAACATTTAATTTTATTTTCGTGTCGAGTTCAATATCTTCATCAAAGGTAACTTCTTCGATTTCAAATGGCACCTCTCCTGAGTATATGTAGCCCGTATCTCCCTCTGCACAACTTCCAGTTACGGTACTGAAATTTGGTAAATCCATGGCATTTGAGCATCCCACAACCGCTGGAATACCGAATTCACGGGCTATAATCGCTGCATGAGAAGTTCTTCCTCCTTTTCTAGTGATAATGAGAGAAGCCTGTTTCATCAGTGGCTCCCAGTCCGGAGTGGTCATCTCAGTAACTAAAACATCCCCTTCCTCAAAAACCGATAATTCCGACGATATCTCTTCCATTGACATACCCGTTTCCAATAATTTTCGTAACTCTCGCTTACCTTCAAGCACTTCGCCATAGGTTCGATACAGCCTTACTTTTCCACCACCAATTCGCTTTCCAACGGCCTGCCCGGTCGCTAACACGCGACCGCTTTTCTTGAGCGAATCAGCTAATATTTCGTCAATTTTGTAAATTGTCATTTTATTGCTTTCCGCCTTCGAGTGAATTGTTTCTGGTCTTGCTTGGACAATGAATAAATCACCCGTTACGCCATCTTTAGCCCATTCAATATCCATCGGTTTGCCAAAGTAGTCTTCGATTTTGAGTGCCATTTGCGCAAGCTGTATACATTCTTCTCTAGTTAGAGACCAACGTCGACGGTCTTCATATGGGACAGCGATCGATTGAACCTCATTGGCTGCTTCTTCATGATAAATCATCATGTGTTCTTTGCTGCCCAAAGTCCTATGGACAATCGGAAATTTTTCCAATCTCAGACCTTCCTTCCAAACAGTGTAAGTGTCCGGTGATACCACACCTTGAACCACTAATTCTCCAAGCCCATAAGACGAACCAATATGGATTACTCCATCGTGACCAGAGTCAGGATCGATGGTGAACATTACTCCGGAACAGGCTTTGTCTGACCGGGCCATTTTCATTACGACTACGGCAATTGCGCTATCAAGTGGATGCATACCGTGCTCGATATGATAGCCAATTGCTCGCTCAGTAAACATACTTGCAACACATCGCCGCCATTTCTCAATTATATCCTGCTCACCGCTAACGTTGAGGTAAGATTCATATTGGCCAGCAAAAGAAGCATCTGCGGAATCTTCAGTGGTGGCCGAGGAACGAACTGCAACATCGACACCGGGATGATATAATTCGCAGAGTTTACTATATTCTTGAGTAATAATTTGTTTAATCTCATCAGGCACTGGAGTTTCACGCACTAACGAACGTGCCAATGTTGCTCTGCTGTTGAGATTGAGGTGATCTTTTGGGTCAGCATCCCTCAAACACGCTTCTAGGGCACTGGCTAGCGTGGAGCAATTTATTGCGGAATTACGCAACTCTTCTATATCCTCAGGAGCACCTATATTATTCCAGGTGTTAGTTGGTATTTCTGCATTGATAAACTGCTCAAACGCAGCAGTAGTCAGAGTAAATCCATTTGGTACCTTCACCCCAATTCCTGATAGTTTCTGAAACATTTCGCCGAGTGATGCTCCCTTGCCGCCAACGGTTGCAGTGTCATTCATATCAGCATTAGTGAACCATTCAGCGAGTTTGGCGTTTGGCATAGTCGCCAATATGGTAATTCACTAATAAGCATGAGTTTGCAGCCGTGGCAAATAACCAGTTTGCCACCGATAACCAATCGGCATTATGGTATCAAATAACACCAATTACTTTCACTAATATTCGCTTATTCCTCTGCCCATCAAATTCAGCATAGTGAATTTGCTCCCATGTACCCAAGTGCAGTTGACCGTTCTTGACGGGCATGGTAACCTGCTGTCCAAGCAATTGACGCTTAAGGTGGGCATCACCATTATCCTCGCCTGTTCTGTGGTGATGGTATTCTTCCCCGCCGCTGCCATCTACGCCATAAAAAGGCGCGACCTTTTCTAACCACTTCATGATGTCATGATGAAGGCCATACTCTAGATCGTTGACATAGCATGACGCAGTAATGTGCATCGGATTTACCAGTACTAACCCATCTTTGATACCAGATTCACTAATTATCTTTTGAACGTCTTGGGTTATACAGATAATCTGGTAACGTTCTTTCGTATGAATATGCATTTCTTCAACGTATGTAGCCGCTTGCCCGGTAATCAGTTTGCCCATGTTATAGAGAAAAACCATTCAGTCTATCAACACACGGGCATAATCAAGGTTTCAAAAACAGCATGGCATATTTGATGGTATGGGCAGGTACGTGCTTGGGGTCTTGTTGGCGATACTGTTGTTGCCGATTGCTAGTGCGGAAACCTATCGAATCAGCGGTAAAGCAACTTACGCAGATACAACCCCAGTATCTCTAGATTATGTCTATGTTGAGTGCGAAATCGGAGCCTATGAGTGCTATCAATACCGGGGCACAAAAGCGATGACGGATGCTTACGGATACTTCACTGTAGTGATTGATGCCGGTTCTGAAGAGGATGGGGTTGATATTTTACTAACCCTTAGGGGGGAAAATTTCACTCACATAATTGATCTAACTGAACAGCAAAATTCCGGCGAAGACAAGGTGTATCAGAACCTACAACTTAGTCAAAACCCCCCACCTTCAGGCGTTTTCATGGGCTTTGGTTGCTTTATTGTACTGTTTGTTTTAGTCTTCGTATCGGTACTGTTACGAACAGGCAGGCGNCTATCTACTAAAGAAGGGCGGCTAGAATTCATGGGCTACCGGAAAGCACGACTACTAGAATGTCCAGTATGCCAAGAAATGGTCTACCAACATGAAATGGTGAAACATCTCATTGTGGATCATGATATTGAACCATTTGAGGCTGGCGAAATCACCGGTAAGGTCATGCGCAAAACATGGACTGAAGATGAGTAATCGGGGGATTCATCAACCTCCTCGTCATCACAGGTTACATGCGGATTAGTCATACGACATCTGATGGAAGTATAGCATACGAACATGAAATACCTCAGTTCGGACTCGGAGTTTTTCTGATGTCCAGTAATGGAGAATGCAAATCTGCAGTGTTAAACGCACTTGACGCCGGCTATACTCACATCGATACAGCTCGTGCCTACAACAACGAACATGAAGTTGGGGAAGCAATACGCGAATCAGGAGTTGAGCGCGAATCCGTATTTATCACCACGAAATTACGGCGTGCTCATGCGGTGGGCTATGATGAAACAATTGAGCATTGCAAGAAATCACTTGAATTACTTAATATGGATTACATCGACCTCTATCTCGTTCATGCGCCGCCAGAAAATCCGGAACATCGTGCTCCAGTATGGCAGGCAATGGAATATTGCTTGGAGCAAGGAATGGTAAAATCAATCGGCGTGTCCAACTACGGACCGACCCACTTAGAAGCCATGAAAGGCTATGCTAAATATATGCCAAGCGTCAACCAAGTTGAGTTCAATCCATGGCTTCAACGCCCCGACTTGAAACAGGCTACAGAAGCCGCAGGAGCGCTAAAATCATGGCGTATTCTCCACTAGCTAGAGGCCATAAGGTAGACGACCCGAAACTTGAGAAGATCGCCAATGAACTAGATTGCACTCCAGCTCAAGTAGCGATAAAGTTCTGCTATGATGAAGGTTGTATTACCATACCAAAATCAAGTAGGCCAGAGCGAATTATTGAAAATATCGCCTCTCTAGATGTCGATATATCGTCACATTATGAGGAAATCAAAGCGCTTGAGTGCAATTATATTTCTGGCTGGGACCCAACTACCGACCCCTAATCAGATCGATTTTTGATACAATCGGGTAAACACAAAAAAACCCTACAGCGAGAAGGATACCATGTCAGAGAACTTCTGGGAGGCTAATCTACCGTCCAGTGGCGACGACGACGAACAACATAAACAGTCAGTTTCGACGGGAACAAAAATACAGGTAACATTAGATTATTTCCCAGTCAGTAATTGGGATAGCGATAACGACGGCAACCACATCGTGTGGTGGTACAACCAAAACCGAGGCCAAGGTCCACGGAAGACCCTTGATTACTTCAAATCAAAATCCGGCGTAAGCCAGATATCAACAAAGTCCGATGCTCAGAAGATTCTTGATTCAGTAATCACGATACTACAAAATGACAGTGTTGAGGACGTAACCAAACCTAGCTACGGTAACAAATCCGGTAGTGGTACAATCGATATACACGGTCCCATGAGTATTGGCGCCTTGTTTGGGGGCTGGTTATTTACCGGCATTTGGTGTACAGTTTCATTTCTCGCGTTCATATTTATTGGAGGACCAGTCCTTGCCGATTTGGGGACTGCCGATTGGACACCTACTGACGGAGTGGTTATCGATAGTGGAGTTGACGAATCAACCGGTGGCAAGGGTGGAGTAACATATTGCCTGTGGGTTGATTATCAGTATACTTTCGAGAATAGGACCTACAACGGGTATGTAGTCAGTTACAGCCAAGAAGACTCCTGCAATTCTTGGTCAGAAGATGCTGATGAAAAGTATCCACCAGGGAGTGATGTCACAGTATATGTCAATCCAGACAATCCCGCTGAAGCAGTGTTAGAAAACGGTTTTTCAGGACTAGATTTTGCTATTTGTTGTGTATTTCCATTTGTTATCATTGGGATTATTATGCTAGTTAGCATGCTTAGGTCAACATTTTCAACCCTCAAAAGTAATTTTGTGTAAGCCATCATTGCTTATACTATAGTTGGATAATATCTGTAGTAGTGAAAAATTTTGTCGGCCAAAGTAAGAAAAACCCTAACCTAATGGTTAAACTGTGTCAACTAATTTTTGGGATGTTAAGCTTCCTGAGGACGATGAAAAAGCGAAGAAACATGACGGGGTTGAACTGGCTGAAACACCAGATATAGAGCAATCTGATAAGATTCATTTTCCCAATCCACTGAAAATCCAAATCGATGGGCAGGAGAGAGATTTTTTCATCGAAAACCAAGCCAAGTTATCCAGTGAACTAATTAATGCAATCCGTTCCAGTAATGAATTTTGGATTGTCGACATAGATACTGATAGAAATGCCTTTTTTCAGATGCACATCGAAAGTGGACTGATTGAGTATTGGACAGATGGTGCAATGCAGAGTCAGCAAACCGGTGATATCGATGACGCGTTAAAACATCTAGAATCGATTTTAACTACGGGTTCATTCAGTCAGATTGCGAAGGTTGAACTTGACGACAATCCAATATCGTCATCTACATCTAAACAGTTAGTACAGAAACCTCTTAAGGTTGTGCCATTATTAAACTCAATAGCTGTTGAGAAATTCAAACGAGCAATTTCATCCAATAATGTAAGACCTGGAACGCGTTCATCTGCATTACCAACATTTGTTTTGTGCGAGTAACTTGTGCTAATCACTACATCACCAATTCTAGTTGGCTGGACATGTTCAACAGACAAGACCATTGCATTGTCTGGAGTCCAAGGCATCTTACCCCCTGCTCTGCTGTAGGCTCCAGGAGTACCAGTTTTACAAGTTGTAAAAGTTCCATGTACTTCAGACCAATTTCTTGAGTCATCACAATAATTGTCATAAGAAGCATCAATGTATGAATAATTAAAATTAATTATTGTTTGATCAGCTACTCTAGCTCTTAAATTTAAGTCCAAGCCGTTGATAGTAGATTCAGCAGCATTTCTGGTTAATCCTACTGGTAATCCATTGATTACAGAAACTTTAATAACTTGTTTGTCAGACCAATCGTAAGTATATCCAACTGCACTTAAGCTCAGTGAATCGTTAAGAAAAGAACCTTTGTAACCAATTTCATGCATTTCAAGCTCTTCTGGATCAAATCCTTGCCTAGCAGTAGGTTCAAAGTAATTTGCAAACTGCCATCCACCTGCTTTAAATCCAGTTGCATACGTATACCAAACCAAACTTCTTTCGTTAGGTTTAAAATCAATAGTCATCTTAGGATCAGTTGAAGTCCAAGACTTTTCTTGTTTTATGGTAAAAAGTTGTGATGCATCTGCAATTGGAGCTATTCCAACCCCTTGAGCATTGGCAATTATTTCAAAATTATTGTT
>FUFK010040959.1_pt1 | contig 18425 bp, 22 predicted proteins | sample 1021851 | NCBI WGS metagenome assembly FUFK01 (sample SAMEA51879418, study PRJEB19060) | metagenome
GGGTATCCCCGACGCCTTTATCGCGCATGCCGGACAGGGTGAGTGTCGGCAACTGGCGGGGCTGACCGCCGACAACATCATCGCGGTGGCACAAAGCACGGCGCCGGCCACGACCAGCAAACAAGCCCTATAACCTCTGACACCTGCAAGGCACTGACCCGTGGCCAAATCGAGCAAAGCGGTATCATCACCCAGCATCACCGAGCAAATGACCGAGCTGAGTGAACTGGTGGAGCAACTGGAAGACCCGGAAATCGAGCTGGAAGCGGCTCTGGTGCTATACGAGAAAGGCGTCAAGCTGAGCGGCAGCATTCAAAAAATTCTTGAGTCTGCGGAGCAACGCGTCGCGCAGGTGGCCGCGGACGGATCGCTGCTCGACGGAGATGAGGCGTCAGACGAAGCCTGAGCCCGTTATGGAACCCTTCGCCTGGCTGAGCTGCCCTGACCCGAAACTTGCCGACGCGCTCGACTATCTCGCGCAGCACCCCGGTAAACAGCTACGCAGCCGATTAACCGTCGCCAGCGCCGAGCTGGTCGCGGGGGTAAGCGTCTCCGCTGCCGTCATGGCGGGCGAGGCGATCGAGTTACTCCACACCTACTCCCTTGTGCACGATGATCTCCCGGCGATGGACGACGACGACCTCCGGCGAGGGCAGCCCACGCTGCACTGCGCCTTTGACGAGGCGACTGCCATTCTTGCCGGCGATGGCCTGCAAGCCGCCGCCTTTCAGCGGCTCACTGAAATAGAAGCTTTGAGCGCCGAGCAACGACTCGACATGATCGGGGTCGTCAGCAAAGCCGTCGGCTTCCATGGCATGGTCGGCGGCCAGGCACTCGATTTGGCTGCCGAACATCAAGCCGTCCCTGCTANCGCACTGAGGGACATNCACAGCCTTAAAACCGGTGCGCTCATCTCTGCAGCGGCGGAGGTCGGCGCCATCTGTGGCGGCGCAACCCGCTCGCAACGTGATGCACTGGTGCGATTTGCCAAAGCGATCGGTCTTGCCTTTCAAGTCACCGACGATGTGCTCGACGTCACGGGTGATAGCGCCTCACTGGGTAAAACGGCAGGGAAGGACGAACGGGCAGAAAAATCCACCTACGTCAGCACACTGGGCCTGGAAGGCGCGCAACAGGAGGCGGATACGCTACTCAAGGAGGCGCTCCGCGCATTGGCTGAATTCGGGGAGGCCGCGGAGCCACTGCGAGCACTGGCCCGCAAAATGGTTCACCGGGACACTTAGTCTCACAGTTCNAACCGCTTCTTAAAGGTGGCCAATCAATTCATTACAGTTGCGGGAACANCGTTAGTCCACAGGGTTGCGGCGCAAGCAGGCCGACCCGACGCAGCCGAACTCCGACTAGCTCGCCGCAATCGCCGTCAACACCGCGGTCATACACCCGCCGGCCATTGCCCCCGCTGCCACATCATCCAGCATCACGCCCCATGCGCCCGGAACGCCACGTTCCAGGGCGCTGACCGGCCACGGTTTAAGAATATCAAACAGCCGGAACAGCAGTAGCGACCCGACCAGTAAGGTCATACTGGGCAAATCAAATGTTAAAACACTCATGGGGATAAGCGCCGCCAGCCACAGCCCTACAAATTCATCGATCACGATCGCAGGGTGATCGATCACCCCCCAAGCGGCGCCAGCGCGCTTGGATGACCACACCGCTAAAGCAGTGAGCCCGAACCACCCCCACCAGTGCCAGATCACCGGCATATCCAAGAAGAAGGCCAATAATGCCGCAGCGACAATGCTACCTGCCGTACCGGGTGCCACCGGGGACAGCCCGGCACCAGCGCCAGTTGCGATCAGTGTCGCCACATCGGTAATCGTTGCCTTGGTGGGGTCGTCGTGATCAGCGGCGGAAGTGGTCATAGCCGATGCGCTCCGGAGTTCGATCACAGCTTATCCCGCTTCCCGCGACAACTCGACCCATTTCCATACAGCCATCTGGCAAGGGCGTATTGTCTGGTAGCGTAAAAAGCAACTCGTAGTCATCGCCGCCTGCAAGCGCCCAATCCAGACTCTGATCAAGATCCGCCGATGACCTGAGTGTCTCGGACAGTGGCAACAGCGCGCTGTCGATTTCGAGNCTGACCCCACTGGCCGAGGCGATATGCGCGGCATCTGACAAGAGCCCGTCAGAAATATCAATACAGGCCGTCGCGCAATCTCGCAGGGCTTGCCCCAGTGCCAGCCGCGCCGCAGGTCTGATATATCGCGTCGTCAAAAATGCTGCCGCCGACTCATCAACAGCAAGCTGCCCACTGAGCACCGCNAGGCCTGCCGCCGCATCGCCCAGCGTGCCGCTGACGCAGAGTCGATCGCCGGGTTGCGCGCCAGAACGCGTCAGGTACTGATCTGCAGGCGTCGAGCCGAGAACAGTGACCGTCAGGCTCAGCGATCCTCGCGTCGTATCGCCTCCCACCAAAGGCGCCGCTATCGCGGTGCGGGCTTCAGCGAGCCCTCGGGAAAAGCCCTCTAACCAAACCCGATCTGCTTCCGGTAGCGTCAGAGCAAGCAACAAGGCCTGAGGTGAGGCCCCCATAGCCGCCAAATCGCTGGCGGCCGCCATCACGCTGCGGTAAGCCACATCGGCGGGCGAGAGCGAGGCCAAAAAATGCACGCCCTCAACAGCCGTATCGGCAGANATGTGGAGAAGATGNCCTTCGGGCAAGGAGAGCGCGGCAGCATCGTCACCGATACCCAAGCGAACTGATGCGCCTTGATCCAANCCGGCAAAAAAATCCTGAATCAAGTCGAATTCGCTATCTGACATCAGTCCTCTTGCGCGTGCTCCACGGTTCGCAGATCTCTGGCGACCTTATCGAGCACGCCATTGATGTAACGATGGGAGTCTGTGGCGCCAAACTTTTTTGCCAGCGCGACCGCTTCATTGATGACGACTTTATAGGGTACATCGATGCGATCTCTGAGTTCGAAGGTACCGAGGCGCAGCAGATTTCTCTCGATCGGGTCGAGCTCTTCAAGCTTGCGATCGAGGGCGGGCGAGAAGAGCGCTTCAAGGGCATCGACATCCCCGACAACACCCTTCAATACGGCGCTGAAGTACTCACCGTCGGTGTGCTGAAAGTCGTTATCGACGCGAAATTCAGCCTCAATATCTGTCGCACTGGCCCCCGACAAGGTCCACTGGTACAGCGCCTGCAGACCGAAGTGGCGCGCTTTGCGACGCTGCGCAGCGAGCGCATTGGGCTGACTCATCAGTCGCGCAACGTTCGCAGAAGGTTCACCATCTCGACTGCGCTCAAGGCGGCTTCGGCGCCTTTATTTTCTTCGTTGTCGGCAGAGCGCTCGAGCGCCTGNTCCANTGTNTCCACNGTCAGCACACCAAAGGCCACCGGCTTGCCCGTGCCCAGCGCCACCTCGCCAATGCCGCGGGTGCACTCGCCGGCAACATATTCAAAATGCGGTGTGCCGCCGCGAATAACGGCTCCCAGCGCCACCACGGCGTCGCAGTCAGGCCGTTGGGCCGCGGCCTGACAAGCCAACGGGATCTCGAAGGCACCCGGCACGCTCACCACCTCGACCTGCTCGCCTTCGATACCCGCCGCAGCCAGTGCCTGTGTGGCGCCCTTNAGTAGCCCGGTCACGATGTCCTCATTCCAACGCGTGATCACAATGACGTACCGGCCATCGTTACCCGGCACTTGCGACGCTGAATTATCAATCCCTTTACCCGACATCGGTTCGTGTTCCTCAGTGCGACTCAGCGGCGTCTGGCGGCGTCACAAAATCGACGACTTCGAGACCAAAACCCGCCAGCGCATTGTACTTGAGTGGCGCTCCCAGTAAGCGAATCTGACCCACGCCCAAGTCACGCAGAATTTGGGCGCCCATCCCTATTTGGTTGTAGGCATCCGGACTGCCGGCTTTGTCCCGCTCGGACTCACCCAACAGGCGATCAATGTCGTGAAGCAGGTCATCGGTGGCCTCGGGCTTGCTGAGCAAAACCAATACACCGCTCTCTGATTCTGCGATCGCTTTGAGGCTGGCATCGAAGGACCATGAAGCATGGCCATCGAGGGTCGTGCCAACCAGATCCCGGAAAACTGAAGTGACGTGCACCCTCACAAGGGTCGGCTTGGCCGCATCGATCACTCCCTTTGTCAGCGCCACGTGTAGTCGCCCCTGGGTCGTGTCCTGATACGCGGTGGCGCTGAACACGCCGTGCCCGGTTTGCAGTGTGCCCTCACGCACAGCGCGAATGGTTTTCTGGTTGGCGAGCCGGTAAGTCACCAGATCAGACACCTGCCCCACGACCAGCTGATGCTGATCGGCAAAGCCCAGGAGATAGTCGGCATCCGCCACAGCGCCATCATTATCCAAGACTTCCGTGAACACCGCCGATGGCAAGAGTCCGGCAAGGGTCGTCAGATCCATCGCCGCCTCGGCGGGTGCAGTGCGGGTGAGCACGCCCCCCACTGCCGCAGCGATGGGGAAAATATGGCCGGGCTGCACCAGATCAGAGGCTTGGCTAGACGCGTCGACCGCGACCCGCACAGTGCGCGCTCGATCCGCCGCCGAGATGCCTGTATCGATGCCCGTCGCAGCTTCAATAGATAGCGTGAAGGGCGATAGTGAATCGTCTCCTTCCACCATGAGCGGGAGCTCGAGCTCCTCACACCGCTGGGGTGTCATGGCCAAGCAGACCAACCCCCGAGCCTGACGCGCCATGAAGGCAATGTGCTCGGCTTCGCAGTGCTCTGCCGCCACCACGACAAACCCGGTCATGCCTCCCGCACTGTTCTCATTCAGTAGCAGGCAGCTGTGGCCATGTCGCAGCTCGCTGAGCACTTTATCGATGTCGGCATACTCGGTCACAGCGTTATGACTCCGACGGGGACTGATCGTATTGCATCAATCGCTCGAGATAGCGCGCAATGACATCAACCTCGAGGTTCACCGGACTGCCCGTTTGATATTCACTAAACACCGTCTCTTCCCAGGTTTGGGGAATGATCGTGAGTTCAAAGTTGGCGCCTTCCACCTGATTCACCGTCAGGCTCGTACCGTCGACGCAAATACTGCCCTTCATGGCGATGTAGCGCGCCAGATTTTCTGGTGCCGCGATCGTTACCCGCCAGAAGCGGGCGTCCTCGACAATGCGCTCAACCTGCCCCACTCCGTCTACGTGGCCACTGACCAGATGTCCACCAAGAGCCGTTTGGAGGGTGAGCGAGGTCTCCAAATTGACAGAGTCGCCCACATCTTTAGTGCCCAAACTGGTTAGGGACAGCGTCTCGGGTGATACGTCAGCCCAAAAACCGTCTCCGGGCAGCTCGGTCACCGTAAGGCAAACGCCACTGGTAGCAATGCTGTCGCCCAGCTTCACTTCGCTCAGGGGCAGTTTGCCTGTCTCGATGCGTAGCCGAATGTCCTCTTTTCCTGCTTCAATCTGCGCAATTCGCCCTACGGCCTGAATAATGCCTGTAAACACAGTGNCTCCTGAATCAGTTGTTTCGCGAGAGGCCCCTGCGCGCCGCGCTAGCCTTTCGGGGCGGCAATGATACGCAGATCCGCGCCAATGCGGGTCACCTCATTGATCTCAAATTCCGGCGCATCAGCCAGCGCTGGGAAGTTCATTGCCGTCATAGCGCGGGCGGCATCTCCCAACAACTTGGGCGCCTGATAGATAATCAGTCGATCTACCCAACCACCCCTTAGCAGCGCACCCGACAACGTGGGGCCTGCCTCAACCATGATGTCGTTAAATGCCTGTTCTCCGAGATACTCCACCCAGGCACTGATATCGACGCGNCCTGTAGCGTCCGCNCCCAGCACGGCCTTCTGAGCTAACTCGCTAAGCGCAATGTTCTCGGTGGTAATGACTGTCGTTTGACCACCCTCCAAAATCCGCGCGCCAGCAGGCGTACGGCCCTTGGAGTCGAGCACCATGCGCGCCGGGGGATGCGCCAGAGCGCGACCTTTGGCGTNTGCATCGAGTGGCAACTCATCTGCTCGCAGGGTCAGCCGGCAATCATCCGCCAACACGGTGCCCACACCGGTCACCATCAGGTCAGATTCCGCTCGAAGACGCTGCACATCNGCTCGCGCGTCCTCGCCCGTGATCCACTGACTCTCCCCTGANGGCATCGCCGTCCGCCCATCCAACGACATCGCGATCTTCAGCGTGATGCGGCCATATCCGCGGCGCATGCGCATCAGAAAACCCGCCAGATCTGCCTCGACCTGCTCTGCCCCTTCTCCTAGCTCAGCCTCGATGCCTGCAGCGCGGAGCGCGGCGATCCCGCGGCCAGCAACCTGTGGATTCGGGTCCTCAACCGCCACCACCACCCGTGCTACACCGGCGTCGGTCAGCGCACTGGCGCAGGGTCCTGTCTGCCCTTGATGACTNCAGGGTTCGAGCGTGACNTAGGCCGTCGCTCCGGTGGCATCACCGGCGGCGTTGAGNGCCATGACCTCGGCGTGCGCCTGACCCGCNGGTTGTGTAAAGCCNGCGCCGATCTCCTNATCATCGCGGACTAATATGCAGCCTACCGGGGGGTTCGGGGCCGACCAGTAACGTGCCTGCTGGCCCAGCTCGATCGCGCGCTGCATCCAGCGGCGATCCTGAGCATCGTTCACTGCGGGTCGCCTTCGGCCGGCTCGGCTTCCAAAGATTCAATCGCGTGTCTGAATTCGGCGAGGTCCTGAAAGCTTCGATACACCGACGCAAAGCGCACATAGGCAACATGGTCCAGCGCTTTGAGGGACTCCATTACACACTCCCCCACTTGCAGCGACTTGATCTCCCGCTCCCCGGTGGCCCGCAAGCGATGCTTGATCTGATCGATCTCGGCTTCGATGCTCTCGACCGAGACCGGGCGCTTTTCCAGCGCACGCAGCAGGCCTGAGCGCAGCTTCTTTTCGTCAAAGGGTTCGCGGCTACCGTCTTGCTTGATGATCCGCGGCAGCACCAGCTCCGCCGCTTCGTAGGTGGTAAAACGCTCAGTGCAGCTCAGGCACTCTCGACGCCTGCGCACCTGGGCGCCCTCTGCCACCAGACGCGAGTCGATGACCTTGGTTTCGTCGGTGCTGCANAAAGGACAGTGCATGGTGTCAGGGGCGTCTCAACGACGCCCAACGCCTCAGTTCGCGTAAACCGGCATCTTGGCGCAGAGCGCCTTCACCTGCTCGCGGACTGCNGGGATCACTTGCTCTGATGTACCCTCCTCCAGCGAGGACAACACATCGCAGATCCAACCGGTCAACAGCTCGGTTTCTTCCACGCCAAACCCGCGGGTCGTGATGGCGGGGGTGCCCAATCTCAGGCCCGAGGTCACAAAGGGCGAGCGCGGGTCGTTCGGCACGGCATTTTTGTTCACTGTGATGTAGGCCTCACCCAGTGCCGCATCCGCGTCTTTACCGGTGTACTCCTTGCCAATTAGATCCAACAGCATCAGGTGGTTATCGGTACCGCCCGATACAATCTTATAGCCCCGCGCTACAAAGTTCGCGGCCATGGCCTGCGCGTTGCGAATCACCTGCTTCTGGTAATCGACAAAGTCGGGCGCCATCGCCTCCTTGAAGGCGACTGCCTTGGCAGCAATCACATGCATGAGCGGCCCGCCCTGTGCACCCGGGAAGATCGCCGAGTTGAATTGCTTCTCGAGCGCCTCGTTGGCCCGCGCCAAGATCAGCCCTGAGCGCGGACCCCGCAGCGTTTTATGCGTCGTCGTGGTCACCACGTCGGCGTATGGAATCGGGCTGGGATAGACCCCCGCCGCTACCAAGCCCGCCACGTGGGCCATATCAACCAACAAGAAGGCACCGACCTCATCGGCGATCTCGCGGAATTTGGACCAGTCGAGGATTCGGCTGTAGGCCGAGAAACCGCCTATGATGAGCTTGGGTTTGTGCGTGACGGCCAACTCGCGCAGGGCATCATAGTCGATCAAACCCGTGTCCTGATCGATCCCGTATTGCACCGCCTGATAGATCTTACCCGAGAAATTGACCGAGGCGCCGTGGGTCAGATGCCCACCATCGGCGAGGCTCATGCCTAGTACGGTATTACCGGGCTTCAGGAGTGCCTGAAAAACAGCAATATTGGCACTTGAGCCTGAGTGAGGCTGCACGTTGGCAAAGTCGGCACCAAAGAGCGCCTTGGCGCGCTCAATCGCCAGAGTTTCCGCCTGATCAACGAATTCACAGCCGCCGTAATAGCGCTTCCCGGGATATCCCTCCGCGTATTTATTGGTCAGTACCGATCCCTGAGCCTCCAGCACGCGGGGGCTGCAGTAGTTTTCCGAGGCAATGAGCTCGATGTGCTCCTCTTGGCGAACGGTTTCAGCGCTCATGGCGGACCACAATTCGGCATCAAAGGCTTCAATGGTCTGACTATCGCGGTCGAGATACTGCGACAAATGGGTGGCAGCTTGATTCATAGCGGCTTCCTGCGGCTTGGAACGGGTCAACCGTTCCGTGATTTTTAATTGGGAGGGGAATGGTAGCGGAACACGGCCCCGGCGTCAGGGTTTTGTCAGTGTGACACTACTAACTGTCATGACTTTACGTTTACGTTATTCCGGTCGGATTAGGGAGAAAAACATCGAGTTCCGCGACGCAGAGGTACCTGCCAATCCGAACAGCCAGCGTCTGGTGCTATGGAATGAGACCGAGCAAAAGCTGGAGGATGTGATCAAGTCCACTATCGTCGAGATACGCGAAGAGTGACTGAAGCGCGTGCTGCGTGATCAGACAGTACGCAATGCGGACAAGGCCAGCACAGCCAAAAACAAGAACCCCCCCATAGCCATTAGTGCCTGCCTTTCAGTAAACTCGACGCCCGCAAAAAAATGGGTGCGGGCACCATCACCGCTCGTGTTGCACCCCGCTTGATACTGTCGGAGCTCTACGTTGGCACAATACGTCTACACCATGAATCGGGTCGGCAAGATTGTCCCACCCAAAAAGGAGATCCTGAAGGACATCTCGCTCTCGTTTTTCCCGGGCGCGAAGATCGGCGTGCTCGGGTTGAACGGGGCCGGGAAATCGACTCTGCTCAAGATCATGGCGGGCATCGATACCGAGATTCTGGGTGAGGCACGCCCTCAGCCGGACATCAAGATCGGCTACCTGCCGCAGGAACCCCAGCTCAACTCGGAAAAGGATGTCCGCGGCAACGTCGAGGAGGGCGTTCAGGAAGCGATCGATGCACTGGCAGGACTGGAGAAGGTCTATGCAGACTATGCCGAGCCCGAGGCTGACTTCGATGCACTGGCCAAGGAGCAGGCTCGTCTCGANGATATTATTCAGGCCAAAGACGCGCACAACCTCGATACGCGACTTGATATTGCGGCAAACGCTTTGCGCTTACCCCCATGGGAAGCCAACGTCGACACCTTGTCTGGCGGTGAACGTCGCCGGGTCGCATTAGCGAGGTTGCTGCTCTCGGAGCCGGACATGTTGCTCCTCGATGAGCCCACGAACCACCTCGACGCCGAGTCTGTCGCGTGGCTGGAGCATTTTCTGGAGGACTTCCCCGGCACTGTCGTAGCGATCACCCACGACCGGTACTTCCTCGACAACGCCGCCGGGTGGATTCTCGAGCTGGACCGCGGCCGGGGCATTCCCTACGAGGGCAACTACTCAACCTGGTTAGAAGCGAAAGAAAAGCGGATTGAGCAGGAACAGCGTCAGGAGGCCTCCCACCAAAAAGCCATCAAGGCCGAACTCGAGTGGGTGCGCTCCAACCCGAAGGGCCGGCAGGCGAAAAACAAGGCGCGACTGCAGCGGTTCGAGGAACTGAATTCTCAAGAGTTCCAAACCCGCAACGAGACCAACGAAATCTACATTCCGCCGGGTGCGCGACTGGGCGATAAAGTGGTCGAGGTCAGCGGACTGCGGAAAACCTTTGGTGATCGGTTGCTGTTCGAAGACGTGAGCTTCACGGTGCCTAAAGGCAGCATCGTTGGCATTATCGGTGCCAACGGCATGGGCAAGTCGACGCTGTTCCGCATCCTGATGGGCCTTGAGACCCCTGACGGTGGCGAGGTCACGGTCGGTGAAACCGTGGAGCTTGGCTACGTGGATCAGTCCCGCGATGACCTCGACGGCAGTAAAACCGTCTGGGAAGAAGTCTCTGACGGTCTCGATATTATCCGCATCGGCAACTACGAAGTGCCCTCCCGGTCCTATGTAGGGCGCTTCAACTTCAAGGGCTCCGACCAGCAAAAATTTGTCAAAGATCTCTCTGGTGGAGAACGCAACCGGTTGCACCTCGCCAAGCTACTAAAACAGGGGGCGAACGTACTGCTGCTCGATGAGCCCACCAATGATCTTGATGTCGAAACGCTGCGGGCGCTGGAGGAAGCACTGCTGGCGTTCCCCGGTTCCNCACTGGTGATTTCACACGATCGGTGGTTCCTCGACCGGATCGCCACCCACATCCTCGCTTATGAGGATGATGGCAATGTGGTTTTCCACGAAGGTAACTACTCGGAGTATGAGGATGATCGTCGACAGCGGGTTGGCGCGGAAGCCGCAGTGCCCAGCCGGGTGAAGCACCGGAAACTGAAATAACGGTCAGGGGGTACCGCCCTAAAAATTCGGCAGTGACACGGCCAACGGGATTAACAGGGCGCGAGCCCAGCAGCAGAGACTTGGGTCACATCGGCGCAGATCCCTCTCAGNTGCTCGGAGCAGTCGCTCACTGACTGGCCTCGAGCGCCTCGGACANACGCACCACCGGAATCACTTTGAGGCCCTTAATCGCCTTCTTCGGCGCGTTCCCCTTAGGCACGATCGCGAGTTTAAAGCCGTGTTTTGCTGCCTCGGCCAGTCTTTCCTGCCCACTGGCCACCGGTCGAATTTCGCCGGACAAACCCACCTCGCCAAAGACCACCCAGTCTCGCGGCAGCGGTCGGTTGCGCAGGCTCGATACCACTGCCAAGAGCAGCGCCAGATCAGCCGAGGTCTCCATGACCCGCACACCGCCCACCACGTTGGCAAACACGTCCTGATCGCCCACCTGAATGCCTCCGTGTCGGTGCAGCACCGCGAGCAGCATCGCCAGCCGGTTCTGCTCAAAACCAACCGTTACGCGTCGGGGGTTACCCAGTGAGCTGTCGTCGACAAGCGCCTGAATTTCGACCAGCAGGGGGCGCGTGCCCTCCCAAACCACGACTACGGTCGTGCCCGGCGCANTGTGCTCAGAACGATCCAGAAAAATTGCAGAGGGATTGGTGACCTCGCGCATGCCGGTATCGGTCATGGCGAAAATACCCAGCTCGTTCACCGCGCCGAAACGGTTCTTCTGGCCGCGCAGGGTGCGGTAGCGGGAGTCGTGGTCGCCCTCAAGGAGAATCGAACAGTCGATCATATGCTCGAGCACTTTCGGCCCGGCGAGACTGCCGTCCTTCGTGACGTGACCCACCAGGATCAATATGGTGCCCGTCTGCTTGGCATAGCGGGTCAGCTGCGCAGCGCAATCCCGGACCTGCGACACACTGCCGGGGGCAGACGTGAGCGTCTCGCTGTGCACCACCTGAATGGAGTCGACAACGAGAATCTTNGGTTTCAGCGATTCAGCCGACGCCAGGATCGCGTCGACATCGGTTTCTGCCATCAGCCGCAGNTGATCCGTCGGCAGACCCAGGCGATTGGCGCGCAGAGCAATTTGCTCNGGAGACTCCTCACCGGTCACATAGAGCGCGGGGTGCGCCGCCGCCAGCTGGCACAGGGCCTGCAGGAGTAGCGTGCTCTTGCCGGCCCCGGGGTGCCCACCAATCAGGATGCTTGAGCCCGGCACAAAGCCACCGCCGAGGACCCGNTCGAGCTCNTCAAACCCGGAAGCCAGCCGGGGCAGATCGACCACCGCAACCTCTTCAAGACGCTGCACTGCGGCTACCGTGCCGGCGTAACCGGACCGCCCCGCCACGCGCGCATTGGCCGCCTTCGCCGCGGGGGCGCTCAAGCGAATTTCCGAGAGCGTGTTCCAGGCCTGACACTCACCACACTGACCCTGCCACTTGGGGAAATCGGCCCCACAGTCATTGCAGACAAACGCGGTTTTTGCCTTCGCCACGCGAAACTCTCCGGAAACTGANCGTAATTGCTGTATTGGTGCAGGTAAGTCGGTATCCTATCAGACCGCTNGACCCACTCCGCATCAAAATGCCCTCTGCTTCACTCATTCCCGATCGACAACTGACCTTCTCGCCCGAACTGGCCGAGACGATCGGGCTTGAAGAGGCCGTGTTATTACAAGCTTTGGGTAGCCACCTCAGCGGCGCTGAGGATTGGACGCCGCTATCGCTCACAACGCTGCAAAAAACGCTGTCCTTTTGGTCTTTTGATCACATTGCAACGCTCATTGCGAGGCTGGCGGCACTGGGCATTGTTCATCAGCAAACCAGCCAGGACCCGAATATTGTCCTGCTAAGTGCGGCAGCCGACATCACGGGGGATGCACAGGGGTCGGACGTAATCAGTTCGCCGACACCTTCACAGGGAAACCCTGCACGAGGGCACCCCGCACAGGAACACCCTGACTGGCAGCCAAGCGATGACTTAATTGAGCTGCTGGTACTAAACCACGGTATTCCCAGATCGTTTATCGAGCGTGCCCAAGCCAGTTTTCTGCTCTCCAATGGCAGCGAGGCTGAAACCCAGTTTCGGCAGCACATTCTCACCCGTTGGCGAGACACCCAGCGACAGAAAGCGAAACAGCCAAGCACACACGCCTTCGAGATCACCACACCTGCGCCCTTTGACCGCGACTGGACACCCAGCCAGGACGCGCTAGACATTCTGGCGCAGGCAGACATCGACATCATCTTTGCGGAATCGGTGAGAGCTGAATTCATCCTCTACTGGCGCGAGCGGGGTGGCCCGCCGAAAGAGGTGAACAGTCGCTTCGTCGAACATGTGCGCCGGCGCTGGCTGAAGCACACCAGCCAGATGCATCACAGCACTGAACCCACGAGAATGCCCCGCAACTGGGAGCCCGATACCTCGGTCTATGAGACGTTACGGCTGGCGGGTATCGAACAGGCCGATGCGCAAGCCTTGCTGCCCGAATTTGTGATGTACTGGGTGGACAGTAATGAGGTGCACACCTCATGGAATAGTAAATTTCTGCAGCACGTAAAACGCCAATGTCGTAGCGCAGGATATGGAGAACAGCATGGCGGAGAAACAGGACGCGGCNGCGCTGGCGGCGGCCATCGCTCAAAAGACCGAAGTCTCAGCGACGACCTCACCGACACCAGCTGGGCCAACTGATCCGGCGGAGCCGCCGGACTCGCAGCTGGTTGAGGCGATTAATCAGGTATTCGCGCTGTTTCGGTTGAACTATCACAACCAATATTACGCGGCCTGGTCAGACGCTGAGCAGGTCAATCAAGTCAAGCGACTGTGGCTGGAAGCGCTCGACGCCTACCCTACCGCGGTTATCCTGCGCGCAGCACAGCACGCCATTGAGCACAGCGACTATCTGCCCACGCTGAATCGCATGATCGAGGCGTGTCGTCACTGCCTGAGTGATTTAGGTCTTCCCTCGCCCTACGACGCCTATCGACAGGCCTGTCTGGCGCCCTCGCCCAAAACCGACGCGACGTGGCAGCACCCGGCGGTCTATCTTGCCGGGCGTGACAGCGACTGGTTTTTTCTCGCGAATGAGCCGGAATCCAAAACCTGGCCGGTATACCGAGAACACTACGAAAGGTGGGTGAGTCGCGCTGCTCGCGGCGAAGTGCTGGAGGGTCCCGAACGGGTCGCGCTATCTCCACCCCCAGAGGAAGCACCCAGCGCTGAAGAGCAGGTCACGCATCTCGCGAGACTGAGAAAAGAAATCGGGCTTTGATCAATCCTGCCTGTGCGCTTGGCGCTCAGCTATCAGTGCGCCAGCCTTCGATTGCCTCTCGCACCAAACGCGCTTGATCTGACATCACCTGCTGCTTGATCGTCATCAGCGAGGCGTCGGCCTCGGTGCAGGCCTGTTTCAGTTCACGGGCGGCCGCCGACAGCATGAGCGCATGCAAGTTGGCGCTGGTGCCCTTGATACGGTGCGCAACCTGCCTAAGCGCCTCGGCGTCGTGATCAACCATCGCCTGCTCACTGGCTGCGAGATCGGAAGTCAGTTCCTCCGCGAACTTGGAGAGCAGCGAGGCCACGATCTGCTTTTCTCCGCCGAGCATTTCGAGCAGGGCGGCAAAGTTTATAGGCGAAGGCACCTGATTCATTACAAGAGGTGTTCAAGCCGAAACACGACGAAGCGGGAGCGCCGTATCAGTAGCCGGCATAGTCATCCCGGGCGAGATTTTCAAAGCGGGTAAATTCGCCCTGAAACGCCAGACGACAGGTGCCAATCGGGCCATTACGCTGCTTGCCGATAATGATCTCGGCCACACCTTTATCAGGAGAGTCCTGGTGGTACACCTCATCCCGATAAATGAACATCACTACATCGGCATCCTGCTCGATCGCACCCGATTCCCGAAGATCCGAGTTCACGGGACGCTTATTGGGCCGCTGCTCGAGAGCTCGATTCAACTGCGATAGCGCCACCACCGGACACCGGAATTCCTTGGCGATCGCTTTCAGGTTTCGGGAAATTTCAGAAATCTCCGCGGTGCGGCCCTCGGCGGCGCCAGCTACCCGCATCAGCTGCAGGTAATCCACCATGATCATGGCGAGATCCCCATGCTCCCTTGAGAGTCTGCGCGCCCTTGCCCTGACTTCGGTTGGCGTCAGCGCCGGCGTGTCATCAATGAAGATGGTGGTCTCTTTCAACTTGGCCATCGCCGCCGACAACCTTGGCCAGTCATCCTGCTGCAACTTGCCCGTGCGCAACCGCGACTGATCGATCTTGCCCAGTGAGGACATCATTCTCACCACCAACTGCTCCGCCGGCATTTCCATCGAAAACACCAGAATCGGCTTTTCAGTGTGGGCACAGGCGTTCTCAACCAGATTCATGGCAAAAGCTGTCTTACCCATCGAGGGGCGGCCCGCCACAATCACCAGATCCGAGGGTTGAAGGCCCGAGGTTTTCTTATCCAGATCAATAAAGCCGGTAGTGAGGCCGGTGATATCACCGCCGGTGCTATAGAGCTCTTCAATTCGCTCCAGCGCACCGGTAAGCAGCGGCGCCATGCCCTGGGGGCCACCCAACTTCGGGCCGCTCTCCGAAACCGCCATGATGAGTCGCTCTGCCTCATCCACCAGCTCCTCGGCGCTGCGACCCTCCGGGTTAAAGCCTGCGGTCGCAATATCCTGTGCCGCGCCAATCAGCTTTCTCAGCAGCGCGCGCTCCCTCACAGCGCGGGCATAAGCACTGACATTAGCGGCAGTGGGCGTCTGCTCAACGAGATCCGCGAGGTAAGTATGGCCGCCGGCCGCGTCCAGCTCGCCGGTTGCCAGCAGCCGGTCGGCAACCGTGATAACGTCTATCGGTTCGTTGCGATCAACCAGAATCGCGATCTGACGGAAGATCGCCCGGTGTTCAGGCCGATAAAAGTCGCTGGCATCCACCAGCTCGGCAATGGCATCCCAGCTTTCGGGCGCTAACAAAATACCCCCGATGACAGAGCGTTCTGCCTCGACCGACTGGGGTTGCATGCGGATTCGAGAGATNTCCGAATCCTGAGGTTTTACCGACTCCAAGGTGCTGCCTTCTTCTGTGCTTGATCAGCCNGGGCCCAAAGCATCATCAATGCCGAAATGCCACCGGGCCNATTAGATTACCCGCGACCGGGGAGAACTGCCAGAAAAGATCGGTGTTTAGGCGTGGCGCCGCGGCAATACCGCGGCGGCGAGGGTTTTGTGCGGGGCGGAAACGCTCCGCGGGGCATTACTCAGCGATGATGTGGATCGCGACAGAGGTCGACACCTCTGGGTGGACCTGAATCATGATCTCGAACTCGCCAAGCTCACGGATCACGCCTTCGGGTAGCCGGACTTCCGACTTATCGACTTCACATCCCGCAGCAGACAGTGCATCGGCAATATCGCGGGTTCCCACGGAACCAAACAGTTTGCCTTCTTCTCCTGCAGTCGCTGCAATTTCGACCGCGCCCAGCGCAGCCAACGCCTCGCCTCGAGCCTCGGCAGTAGACAGCGTCTCTGCGGCTGCCGCTTCGAGCTCCGCACGACGAGCCTCAAACTTGGCCACGTTGTCTTCTGTGGCCGGCACTGCCTTGCCCTGGGGGATCAGGAAATTGCGGCCGTAACCGGGTTTCACATCAACCTTGTCACCCAGCGTACCGAGATTGCCAATGTTTTCGAGCAAAATGACTTCCATCGTTCTTTCCTCTGCTGGCCGCGTAAACGGCCGACTCCTATCAATTCCTGCTCGGCGGCTTAAGCGCCGCCGGAGCCTTTGCCAGTGGGACTCGCCCATCTGGCCCTGAAATCAGCAAATGCGTCGATCACGACACATCCCACCCATACCCACTTCACTATATCGAGCACGATCCACAGCACGTACATCAGGGTCAACCATGCNACCCCTTTGTTCGAGTGGGCTGCATAGGCATGTACCAATGCGAACCCGACGATGGTGAGCGGCAGCACCGCGGCCGCACTCCAGACCCGCCAATCGGGCCCCATCCACCACAATGCGGCGGCCACGANCACCATCGCCATCACGGCACCGGCAGGCAACTTCAACGCGCGAAACTCGTGGCCAAACCCTCCCGGGTTGTAAAGCGCTGCCTGCCAGTAACGCCCCAACATCAGGCTGAGCAAAGCAATTACCGCATTACCGGTGGCCAACAATGCTGCCACCTGAGGGACCGCCAGCGAGTTGAACGCCAACTCTCCCGAACCCTCTTGCTGGAGGTCCTGCTCCAGCTGTGCGAGGGCCTGGTTAAACGTTGCCACCAGGTCCTCCAAAAACGGGCCATTCAGCAGGGTCAGCGTCAAACCGCTGACCAGTGCCAGTGGCACGCTGGCCATCACCGCCAGCGACAGACTGACGCTCTCCCTGAGGACAACGGCCAGGCCGTAGGCGCCCAGCAACAACATGGCACTGCCCGTGTCGCCGGTCATGGCCGTGATGATCACCGCGGGCAACAACGCCCACAGCACCAACCAACCGCCGGAAGCTGTCCCCTTTCTCAGGGTGACCAGTGCGATGGCCGCCGCACTGATCCAGCCAAATAACAGACTGCCCGACCCCAATACCGCGATGCCGAGCGCCTGCCACCGGCCGCGCATGATGAATTCAGCGAGGCCGCGCATCAGTCACGCTCAGTTATGAGCGTCTGTGTAAGGCAGTAACGCGAGGTAGCGGGCGCGCTTGACGGCGGTCGCGAGCTGACGCTGATACTTGGCCTTGGTGCCGGTAATCCGGCTCGGTACGATCTTGCCGGTCTCAGAGANNTACTGCTTGAGGGTGTCCAGATCCTTATAGTCGATCTCGGTNACGCCCTCGGCAGTGAAACGGCAAAACTTTCTGCGTCGAAAAAAACGTGACATGACTTATTCCTCAGTCGCTTCTTCGGTGGCTGCTTCTGGCGCTTCCGCAACGGGCTNCGCGGCATCTTCTTCAGCGGGGGCCTCAGCCGTCTCGGCCGCAGCACGGCGAGCGTCATTGTCCTGACGCTCCTGGTACCGGGCCTTACGCTCCTTGTCCTCGCGCTCNGCCTTCATGATGAGAGACTCNTCAAGCACAGGCTCNTCGCGACGAATCACCAGGTTNCGAATGACCGCGTCGTTNTAACGGAAGGTCGTCGTCAACTCTTCCATCGCCTCGTTGGAGGCTTCGACGTTCATCAGCACGTAATGNGCNTTGTGGATNTTNTTGATGTGGTAGGCCAACTGACGTCGNCCCCAATCTTCCAGACGATGCACAGTCCCGCCATCTTTGGTGATGACGTTGCTGTAACGTTCAATCATTCCGGGGACTTGTTCTGACTGGTCCGGATGGACCATGAACACAACTTCGTAGTGTCGCACTCGCGTACTCCCTATGGTTTAAAGCCACCCGTCACGCGGTGTGGCAAGGAGGATGGACCTGTTTTCAGACCCGGCCAAATTTTGAGGGGCGGAGTCTACAAAGGCCGTTGCTGCTTTGCAACGTGGCAATTTCGCATCTGATGCGGCTCGTTAACCCTTCTGGAGACCGCGCTGCCGAACTGCCTCGAACAGACAGACCCCCGCTGCGACCGACACATTGAGACTGGAGACCGACCCCGTCATGGGCAGTTTGACGATGAAATCGCAGAGATCCCGGGTCAGACGGCGCATCCCCGCGCCCTCTGAACCCAACACCAATGCACAGGGTCCGCTCAAATCTTGCTCATATAGCGTTGCTTCCACATCGCCATCGGTGCCAATCACCCAAACACCCGCCTGCTTCAGGGACTCAATGGTTCTGGCAAGGTTGGTCACGCGCACCCAGGGCACCGTCTCAGCGGCACCACTGGCCACCTTGCGTGCCAC